>FYBJ01000048.1_pt1 | contig 46474 bp, 49 predicted proteins | sample 1134611 | NCBI WGS metagenome assembly FYBJ01 (sample SAMEA104116008, study PRJEB20421) | marine metagenome | isolation source: marine
CCTGGATATCAAAGGGTGGGTAGTAAGGAAGGGCGCCGATAGTTAAAGGTTTTGCTGCCTGGCCTGACGAAAAAAAACTTAAGAAAATAAAAAAAAGAAATCCCTTACGCATTATCTATCCCTGTTCGAATGATGCTTGATATGATAAATATAGCTTATTATGATACGATTGTTTAAGTTTTTTCTAGTTAAAGGGCGAAAATGCGTATATTATTGTTTCTTCTTGCCATCTTTAGTACGGGTTTTGCTCATGCCGGGCTGGTCATGCCGAAGGGCTGTCTGCCTTTGTCGATAAAGACAGAATCCGCATGGCTGAAAACGAAAAAACCGATGCTTTTTCTTATGATGAATAATGGCGATAATGATCTATGGCTGGTTCATCCTGTAGATGACCCCGGCGCCAGTGCTGGATGGACCAGCAAAATTGAGCCTCGGCACTGGTCGGCTATACTGATAAATAAAGATTTTGAATTAAACTGCATCGAAAGCCTTCCGGGGCACGAGCAGCATATTTCATGCGAGCAGGTGCTTGCGCTGTGCAGCTATCCTTCGCTGAAAATCAATCCATCCCTGATGGGGAATGCCTGGATGGCTGAAAACCTGCCCATCAGAGCATTAATAACCGAGTTGGGTCAACGGGGCCTTCAAGTGCCTGAAGACGATAAGCTCGAATAAATAACTGGACTATTGTGACGAATAAAAGAAACGATCCCTATTTTGAAAGGGAAAAAGAAAAATACAAAAACCCCATTCCAAGCCGTGAATATATCATGCAGGTGATGGATGATGAAGGGCGCCCTCTGTCGCTTCAAAAATTATATAAAAAACTCGGAATTAAAAGCGAATCCAAGCAGGAAGCTCTATTGTTTCGCCTGAAAGCGATGTTAAGAGATGGTCAAATCATGCAGGACAGGCGTAATCGCTATTGCCTTCTGAACCGTATTACTTTGATTAAAGGAACGGTGCAGGGGCATCCTGATGGTTTCGGGTTTTTTATCCCGGATACTGACGGCGATGATATGTTCCTTTCGGCGCGTGAAATGCGCTCGGTGATGAATGGAGACAAGGTACTCGCCTATCAGGTTGGTGTTGATCGGCGCGGTCGGCCCGAAGGGCGTGTTCATGAGGTTTTAGAGCACGCCAATGCAACGGTGGTCGGACGTTTTTTCTGCGAGCAGGGTGTTGCTTTCGTAGAGCCGGACTCCAAGCGGCTTACCCAGGATATTTCCATACCGCCCGAATATATCGGCGGCGCTAAAAACGGTCAGATCGTACTGGTGGAAATTATTGCATATCCAAGAAAAAGGGCGCAGGCGCTAGGTCAGGTGATTCAAATTCTTGGCGACCATCTGGCACCGGGTATGGAAACGCAGGTCGCAATCTATGCTCACGGCATTCCTGTGGACTGGCCTCCTGAAGTTCTGGCCGAAATTTCGAACGTTCCCCAGAGCGTCCATGAAGACGATTTGCACAATCGCAAAGATTTACGCTCGCTGCCCTTTGTGACCATTGATGGCGAAGATGCGCGAGATTTCGATGATGCAGTCTATTGTTGCCCAAAACCCAAAGGCGGCTTTCAGCTTTTTGTAGCCATCGCTGATGTCAGCCATTATGTCAGGCCGGGGTCGGCGTTGGATAAAGAAGCCTCTGACCGAGGTAATTCAACCTATTTTCCCAGTGAAGTTGTTCCGATGTTGCCCGAAGCGCTGTCAAATGGTATCTGCTCTTTAAATCCAAAGGTCGATCGCTTGTGCATGGTGGCTGAGATGGCCGTTACGGCCAGCGGTAAAATTGCCCGTTCGCGTTTTTATCGGGCAGTGATCCATTCCCATGCCCGCTTAACCTATACCCAAGTCGGCAATTGGCTTACGCGTGAGCAATGCGATGCTGATTTTGAATCGGTCTGGGAACCTGTTCAGTCCTTATATGCACTTTATCAGACCTTATTGGCCACCCGTAAAATGCGGGGTGCGATGGAATTTGAAACAACAGAAACCAAGATTTATTTTGATGAGCATCGTAAAATCGAAAAAATTCTCCCCTCCATTCGCAATGAGGCGCATAAACTGATTGAAGAATGTATGCTGGCAGCGAATGTTGCAACAGCAAAATTTCTCGAAAAAGCCGAAATTCCTGCCCTTTACAGGGTTCATGAGCCTCCGGAAGATGAAAAGCTGACGATATTGCGGCAATTTTTAGCCGAGCTCGGCATTCGTCTTGGCGGCGGTAAAAAACCGGGGCCAAAAGATTTTCAAAAAGCGATTGAACAGGCTGAGGGTCGGCCGGATAAAAATCTCATTCAAACCGTGATGCTAAGAAGCCTCTCTCAGGCACATTATGTCGAAATGAATGAAGGCCATTTTGGCCTGGCCTACGGTGCTTATACCCATTTCACCTCACCTATCCGCCGCTATCCGGATTTGCTGATTCATCGTGCCATTGGCCATATCCTGGATAATCAGCCGATCAAAGACTTCGAATACAGTCATGAAGACATGAGCGTTCTGGGCCGGCATTGTTCAATGACAGAGCGCCGCTCTGATGAAGCCAGCCGAGATGTCCTTGCATGGTTGAAGTGTGAGTATATGCAGGATAAAATCGGCCAGCGTTTTGCCGGCCATATTTCATCGGTGACAGGGTTCGGTATTTTTGTTGAGCTGGATGATGTCTATGTTGAAGGGCTGGTGCATATCACATCCTTAAAGAGCGATTATTATCAGTTTGATGCCAGCAAGCATCGGCTGACCGGCACACGCGGCGGTAAAGTCTATAATCTTGGCGACAGCATCGAGGTGCTGGTTGCCCGTGTCGATTTAGACGAAAGAAAAATTGATTTTGAACCCATCGAAGACGAGGCGGGGGATGACTGAGCAGTATATTTTAGGCCTTCATGCAGTAGATGCATTGTTGCGCCGAAACAAACGAGCGGTAAAACAGATACTGGTGAATAAAGAACGCCAGGATAAACGTATTCAGGATATTTTGAAGCTGGCCGAAGAACGCAACATTCCCTTGAATCTGTTGTCTTCCAAAAGCATGCAGGCGCGATTTGCAGACTATCAGCATCAAGGCGTTGTTGCTGTTGCCGCGCCTTTGCCTCAATATCAGGAAAAAGATTTGCCTGAACTTCTGGCGCATATATCTTCCGAGCCTCTGATTTTAATTCTTGACGGCGTTACTGATCCCCATAACCTTGGCGCATGTCTGAGAACTGCAGACGCAGCCAATGTTGATTTTGTGATTATTCCCAAAGATAAAAGCGCAGGTTTAAGTCCTTTGGTGGCTAAAGTAGCCTGTGGCGCAGCAGAATCGATTCCGATGGTGGCGGTTACCAATCTTGTCAGAACCATGGAATTATTAAAGGCAGAAAATATTTGGATTTATGGGGCTGCCGGTGAAGCGGATGCTTCCTTGTATCAAATTGATTGTAAAGGTCCGATGGCGATTGTGATGGGTGCTGAAGGTAAAGGGTTGCGCCGTTTAACAAGAGAGCATTGCGACGGACTGTTTTCATTGCCCATGCTGGGTACGGTCGATAGTCTGAATGTGTCCGTTGCGACGGGAGTTTCCCTTTACGAAGTTGTTCGACAAAGGAGTCAGGCATGAGTGAATTAAAACGACAGGCTGCTCAAGCGGCTTTAAAATATATTGAAGACGATATGATCGTTGGCGTGGGAACTGGTTCAACGGTCAATTATTTTATTGAGGCCCTGACGGCGGTAAAAGGTAAAATTGATGCCTGTGTTGCAAGTTCTTTAGCCACTGAAAAACGATTGAAAGATGCCGGGCTGCCTGTCATTGATTTAAATGCCTGCATTAACATTCCCCTTTATGTCGATGGTGCAGACGAAGTCAATGCCATGGGGCAGATGATCAAAGGCGGCGGCGGAGCATTGACCCGTGAAAAAATTGTGGCCTCTGCTTCAAAACGTTTCATTTGTATTGCCGATGAATCAAAAAAAGTAAAACGCTTGGGACATTTTCCTTTAGCCGTAGAAGTGATTCCCATGGCGCGAAGTTTTGTCGCTCGCGAGCTGGTTAAAATGGGCGGCGATCCTGAATACCGGGAAGGATTTATCACCGATAACGGCAATATTATTCTTGATGTCTACAATCTTGACATTGATACGCCAATTGCACTGGAAGAGGCCATAACCTTGTTGCCCGGCGTGGTTGAAAACGGTTTGTTCGCAAGGCGGATGGCTGATTTGATTCTGCTCGCCGGCGAGCAGGGCGTTGAGATCATTAAGCCTGAATAACCTTAATTGATAATTCCAGTTTAAATTCCGCGACAATGTCTTTTTCCCCATTGATCATCACGTAGGCATTGATGGGGACGATGATATTCATTCTTTCTCCCGTTTTTTTCGATTGTTCAATCAATGCTGATACGTCTTTTCCTGACTGGCTTGAAAAATAAACATCCTTCATCGGCCGTTTAATAAATTGCGCTTCAAATGATTTGAAAATCAGGGAAATGTTACAGCCGGCTTTTTCAGCATGGTAAAAACCGTGCAATCCGCCGGCAATATCGGCGCCCACGGCCAGCGCACCGAAATACATGGAGTGGAGGTGGTTTCTGCTGCGACGATTCAGGCCGATTCGCAAACAAATTTTTTCTTCATCAAGTTCAATGAGTCTCGGACGAAGAAAAGCAATCATCCGTATTTTAAACCAGCCAAAATACCAGAGAAAAAATCGATAGCGGCGAAGAGGGCTCATACGGATGTATCTTCCGATATTTGCAGCATGGAAATAATTTTCTTCACTCCGCGGACTTTGCTGGCCTGCTTGATAACCGCTGCAGCCGCCTCGCGAGAACCAACCTTTCCGCTGAGGGTTACCGTGCCATTGACCGTATGGGCGTTGATTCCAACCAGCGGAATGGATTCATCATCCAGAACCTTGGCCTTTAATACCGAGGCTTCAACTTTGGTGGTAATCAGTGCATCTGTCAGCGAGGTGTTCACCTTCTTGATGACCAGATCTTCGCAGTCGATATCTTTGACGCCCTTGGTATTGGATGCCAGACGCAGCGCTTCTATATAGGCTTTTTTATCATCAACAAAACCACTGAGATAAACGATGCCGTTTTCTGTCGAAACCGATATTTTAAAGGGATTCAGCACACGGGTTTCAGTAAATTGAGCGATGATTTTTGCAGTAATAAAAGAATCGCCTAATTCCTGTTCCAGACTTTTAAACGTTGCAGCCTGAACCTGAACAGAGATAAAGAACAATAATGTGAGAAAAATTTTTCCTGATTTTCCTGTCATGCCTTGTCGTCCGTTTTTATGATTTCGAATCATTTGATTATACCCCATTAACTTCAAAATGCTATTTTTATCCAATCTCCGGCCTCGTTGCCTTTTTATTTACGCCCTGATGGGACTTAAACAAAGGCGGTTTTAAACATGGTAATTTGAAGCGGATTAGGTATAATTTCAGTTTTTGAGAAAAGCAAGTGTCTTCAAAAAACATCGTTATTCGCGGCGCCAGAACGCATAATTTAAAAAATATTCATGTTGAGTTGCCAAGGGATAAACTGACGGTCATCACCGGTTTATCAGGCTCCGGAAAATCCTCGCTGGCCTTTGATACGCTGTATGCAGAAGGTCAGCGGCGTTATGTTGAGTCTTTATCGGCTTATGCTCGCCAGTTTTTATCCATGATGGAAAAGCCGGAAGTGGATTCCATCGAAGGATTGTCTCCGGCCATTTCCATCGAGCAGAAAGCCACCTCCCACAATCCAAGATCAACGGTTGGCACCATTACTGAAATTTATGATTATCTGCGCCTGCTGTTTGCCAGGGTTGGTGAGCCGCGCTGTCCACAGCATCATACCAGCCTGCATGCCCAGACCGTCAGCCAGATGGTTGATCAGGCGCTGACCCTGCCGGAAGAATCCAAGGCCATGATTCTGGCGCCGGTGGTTCGTGAACGCAAGGGCGAACACCTGCAGCTTTTAAAACAATTGCAGGCACAAGGCTATGTCCGGGCAAGGATTGACGGCGAAATTTACGAGCTTGATGATCCTCCAAAACTGAACCTGAGACAAAAGCACAGCATTGATGTTGTGGTTGATCGTTTTAAAATCCGTAAAGATTTGTCGCAACGTCTGAGTGAATCGTTTGAAAATGCACTGAACCTGGCCGATGGTCTGGTGATTCTCGCCTCGATGGATCAATCGTTCCCCGAACAAACTTTTTCGGCAAAATTTGCCTGTCCGGACTGTGGTTACAGTTTATCGGAACTGGAACCCCGGCTGTTTTCTTTTAACAATCCTGCAGGAGCCTGTCCTGGCTGTGATGGACTGGGTGTCGATCAGTTTTTTGACCCTGAACGGGTGGTTCATGATAAAAATCTGAGTCTTGCGGAGGGCGCAATACGGGGTTGGAGTAAAAAGACGCAGTATTATTTTACCTTGCTGAGTTCTCTTGCCGCACACTATGGTTTCGATGTCGAAACGCCTTATCGGGAACTTCCGGAAAACATTCAACAGATTATTTTATATGGCAGCGGCAAGGAAAAAATTGAATTCCAGTATCAAAGACCTCGCGGCGGTTTTATGGTCAAATCCCATATTTTTGAGGGCGTGATTCCCAATATGCAGCGCCGATACCGCGAATCAGATTCTTCAATGATTCGTGATGAACTGGTTAAATATCTTTCCTCAAGACCCTGCAGTTCCTGCCATGGAACCCGATTGAGAGAAGAGGCCAGAAATGTTTTTGTGGATAATAAAAGCCTGCCGGAAATCAGCGCATACTCGATTGAACGGGCCTATCAGTTTTTTAATCAACTTTCGCTCAGTGGATATCGGGGCGAGATTGCTTTAAAAATCAATAAAGAAATTGAGGAGCGGCTGGGCTTTCTGGTCAATGTCGGATTGGATTATCTTTCGCTGAGCCGCTCAGCGGAAACGCTTTCCGGCGGTGAGGCTCAACGTATCCGGCTGGCCAGTCAGATTGGATCGGGGCTGGTCGGAGTCATGTATATTCTTGATGAACCCTCTATTGGCCTGCATCAGAGGGATAATGAACGACTGTTAACTACGCTTAAACGACTGCGCGATCTGGGTAATTCAGTCATTGTGGTTGAACACGATGAAGATGCCATCCGTTCAGCAGACTACGTGCTGGATATCGGGCCGGGAGCCGGAGTCCATGGCGGAGAGGTGGTTGCAGAGGGCAGTCCGGAACAAATTATGAAAAATGCCGGTTCACTGACCGGGCGATATCTCTCTGGTAAAGAATCCATTGCGGTTCCCGAGCAACGCCATCCTTTTGATCCGGCGCGGCAGATTGAATTGAGCGCGGTTTATTGCAATAACCTGCAGGGCGTGAATCTTAAACTTCCCCTTGGCATCATGACCTGCATTACCGGTGTATCCGGTTCCGGGAAATCGAGCCTTATCAATGATACGTTTTATCCGCTGGCCGCAAACCGGCTGAACAGAGCGAATCTATTAAGCGTTGGCAAAGCCGCTTCTGTGAAAGGACTTGAACATTGCGACAAGGTCATCGATATTGACCAAAGTCCGATTGGTCGAACGCCGCGCTCCAATCCGGCAACCTATACCGGTATTTTCACTCCTGTTCGTGAACTGTTTTCAGCAACGCCCGAATCACGGGCACGCGGCTATGCGCCGGGGCGCTTCAGTTTTAATGTTAAAGGCGGACGTTGTGAGGCATGTCAGGGCGATGGTCTCATTAAGGTAGAAATGCATTTTCTGCCGGATATTTTTGTTGCCTGCGATGTCTGTCAGGGCAAACGCTATAATCGGGAAACGCTGGATATACACTACAAAGGCAAAACTATCGATCAGGTGTTGCAGATGACTGTGGAAGAAGCTCGGGAATTTTTTGACCCCATCCCTATCATCGCCAGAAAATGCCAGACGCTGATGGATGTCGGGCTGTCATATATCCAGCTGGGTCAGGCTGCAACCACCCTCTCTGGTGGAGAGGCGCAACGGGTCAAGCTGGCTAAAGAATTATCAAAACGAGGGACAGGACAAACCTTGTATATTCTCGATGAACCCACCACAGGTTTGCACTTTCATGATGTTAAACAGTTGCTTGCCGTACTGAATCGTCTACGGGACGCTGGAAATACAGTGGTCATTATCGAGCATAATCTGGATGTGATTAAAACCGCTGACTGGATCATCGACTTAGGTCCTGAAGGCGGCAGCAAGGGTGGAACCATTATTGCTGAAGGAACGCCGGAAGAGGTTGCTGAAATTGAAGGTTCTTTTACGGGAAAATTTTTAAAACCGATGTTGACGGCGCGCTAGCTTTTAATTTGCTACAATATATATACCCAATCAAGTTGCCTAAAACATAGCATTTTGAAGTTAATTGGGTATACATTATTAAATAAAGGGGAAAATGATGGGTAAAGGCTTAATTATCATCTTGATAGTCCTGGGGCTGCTGATGTTCTGGGTGATTAGTGTATACAACAGTTTAATTGCCATGATTGAAGCAATTAACAACAATAAACGCCAGATAGATATCCAGCTCGATCGCCGTTTTAAGGTGTTTGAGTCGCTGATTGAAACCGTAAAAAAATACATGGATTATGAAAAATCAACACTAAAGGATGTCGTCGAGCTTAGAAACAAGGCGCAACAGGCGCGAAAAGACGGTGATGAAAAAACCCGGATTGAGGCCGAAAACCAAATCTCTACGATTGCCTCTGGACTCAACGTGGTCTTTGAGCAATATCCTGATTTAAAAGCGAATCAGAATGCCTTGCAGTTGCAGGAAGAAATTGTCAATACCGAAAATAAACTGGCTTATTCAAAACAGGCTTACAATGATAGTCTTGAGCGTTACAATGCCAAGAAAAAATCATTTTTTGAAGCCATCATTGTCGGGTTCTTCTCTTCACTGAATAAGGACTTTGAGTATTGGTCATTACCTGAAGATGCCATCAAATCGCACGAAGATTATACCGTTAAATTTTAAGGTAAGTTATGGCGCTTGAAGAGTATACAGCAGCTTCCGCCGATTGGCGGCGGCAGCTTGTCATCAATGAACGCAAAACCAGGCTGGTGATTTACAGTTATCTGTTGATCTATCTGGCCATTGGCTTGGTTGTTGACGCCTTTGTTCTTCAACATATGTATCCGCAGGCACCGCTTGGCGCAATTTTTAAAGCGTTGCTCACCTTTCAGGTCACGCCTGTTGCAACGCTGATCATGATTGCAATTGGAGGCATTTCCCTGTTTATTGCCTACGCCTTTTATGATCGAATCATGTTGCTGGGTACTGATTCGCGTGAAATTACTCCATCCACAGCCCGGGATTTGAAAGAAAAGCAACTTTATCATGTGGTTGAGGAAATGAAAGTCGCCGCAGGACTGCATTATATGCCGAGGGTTTTTCTGATAGAAGCGGATTATATGAATGCTTTTGCCAGCGGCTACAGTGAAAAATCAGCCATGGTTGCTATTACACGCGGCCTGATGGATAAGCTTGACAGAGCAGAAATGCAGGCAGTTATGGCACACGAACTGAGCCATATCCGCCACCATGATATCAAGTTGACCATGACCGTCGCCGTACTGAGCAATATCCTTTTAATTGTGATCGATATTTTGTTTTATTCTGCTTTTTTCGGAAGAGATAACCGTAAGCAGGACAATCGGTTGCTCACCGTCATCATTATCCTGCGCTATGTTTTGCCCTTGATTACGGTGATTCTGGCGTTATTTTTAAGTCGGACGCGTGAATATATGGCCGATGCAGGCAGTGTTGAACTCATGCGCGACAATGAACCCATGGCTCGAGCTTTGTTGAAAATTTCAGCAGATCATGAACAGAATTCAGAAACTTATGCAAAAGCCTATGGAGATACACCTCATGAGGAAGTCCGGCAGGCGTCTTATCTTTTTGACCCCTCAGCGCTTGATCCGGTCAAATCGTTGTCGAGTATGTTTTCCACTCACCCGGCAATAGAAAAACGCCTTGCGGCCATAGGCTTTAGTAAGAAAAAATAAAATACAGACCCTAATGCTTCAAAAACAGGTTAATTAACTGAGCGTAGTATTCAGGATCCTGAAAGAGTACGCCGTGTCCTGCGCCTTTGACCAGTACCAGCCAGGCATCAGGAATGGCGTTGGCTATCATGACTGCATTTTGCGGAGGGGTTAATACATCCTCGGTACCGTTGATAACCATCACATTGTTTTTGATATCAGGAAGTTTTTTCCATACTCCTGCACCATTGTTTTCCCGGCTGACCGCCAGCCCCTGGGCTTTGATGGCCTTGGGATCCATCTTTTCTTCCGGCAGGCTCATATAGACCTTGGCATAAGCCACAGCCTCATCCTCAGCGGAAGGGGGAAAGAGCAGGGTTTTTGCCATATCAACCGCCGTAGCATTGGGATTATCCAGCATTTTGAACAGAGCCGGATCCGGCAGAACCGTTTTTTTACCGCCGGCTTTACCGCCCACAACAATCAGATCACCATATTGATCCCCGTGCTGGGTGGCAAGAAATAATAAAACGCTACCGCCCATTGAAAAACCAAGCATATCCGGTTTTGTTAATTTCTGGCTCTTAACGAACTGGTTGACGATATCTGAAAACTGTTGCATTTGATCGGGGAAAGCCCCATTCACGGTTGACTGGCCTACACCGGGAAAGTCAAAAATAATTACGTCCCGGTTTTTACTTAAACTTTCGAGAAATTTGGGGTGCCAGGTCATCATGTTGTCTCCATGACCCGGAATCAGCACCAGAGGTTTGCCCTGGCCGAAGCGATAGTAACTGATGGTGACATTGTTGAATGACGTTTTTTTTAAATCACCATAAAAAGACGGAAGCTTGGCGGCTTCAAGTCCAAAGCTCAACAGAAATAGTATGGCCAGTAACGAGCGTTTCATTAGGAATCTCCTTGATAAACAACCTTGGGTATGATGTTCAAATTAACATCATACCCGGAATGCAAGCTTAATCTATTGGTAAATTATAGCAAACTCATCATATACCGGTTCACACTCAGATGTAAAACGAGTTTGCTATGGCTTGCCCTCACTGCCATTAAGTTAAGACCCTTTTCTTCGCCTACGTCCCGCGGCGTGTCAGCGGGATCCATGAATCTTTCTACATCGCTGGATCCCGCGGACACGCCGCGGGACGTAGGCTCTCTTAACTTAATGGCAGTGTGGCTTGCCCTCTACCAAACATGGCAGACGATCTGGCGAGTTACGAATGCGTCTGGACTTGATGTTTTTATTTTTCTTAAGTTTTCCTTAAGGTTTGCTCTCTATACTGTCTCCAATAAAAAAAGGAGCAGTTTAATGCGTGTTTTAATTGTTGAAGATCATCCTTTCAGCGCTTATTGCCTTCAGCGATTATTGGAGTCTACGGATGAGGACATTCAGGTACTTCAAGCTAAATTTGATATTGACATAGATGTTCAGGTGGATTTATTTCGGCCCGATGTTGTTGTGCTTGACGGACATTTAGATAACAATGAATTTAATGGTCCGGCGCTTGCTGACAGGCTTTGGAAAAAATATCTTCATTTGCAAATCATCGCCTGGACTGATTCAGAAGCTATGCGTATAGCTTTTCAGTCGATATTCCACTCGCACAATAAAATTTTTAATGATCAATTTTATTGGCCAAAAACCATCACGCTTAAACGTGTTGCCAATTCTCTCGCTGTTCTAAAGACGTTTAAGTCAGCCGAAAATTATACCTGGTTGAACAAAACAGCATTCTGCAACGCCCAGCATATTTAGGGTCTTTCTTGCTCTTCTCTGCTACAATATGAAAAACAGAGCTTGTTTTAAGCGTCCGGTTTAACAAAAATAATGGGGAGAGCCGATGTTAATTGATGATTTTTATCATATGCGTCAGGGAATGCAGTTGACTGCGCTGGCCGAGTCAGAGACGGCTTTGCTGAAAAGTCAAAGCTTTGAAGGAAACGGCCGAAAAAAAGCGTTGTTGATGCTTCATGGTTTTTCTTCATCGCCAGCAGTGTACCGTGAAATGTTTTCAAAAGTGACTCCGCACTATGATGCCGTGTTTTGTCCATTATTGCCGGGGCATGGTGAATCCATTGATGCTTTTTCAACAGTAAAGGCTCTTGAGTGGCTGCGTTTTGCGGAAGAGCAATGCGAAAATTTGCTTAATCAGTACGAAAAAGTCGATGTATTGGGTTTATCTTTAGGGGGATTATTATCCTGTTATCTAGGCCAGCGATTTAAATTGAATCATCTGTACTTGCTTGCACCGGCGTTAGATCTCCACTTCCCTATAAAAAGGACCTTAAAACTTGCTAAATTCTGCTCCAGTCTTGGCTTTTATCAGGTGAGAAATGCTGCCGGAAATCTCATGAATCCAGAGCAGACGGAGATTGCCTACAGACGACTGCCGCTAACTACCGTTCGGGAAATACTTATTTTTATTCATGAATTCCAGTGGCAGCTTCCTGCCTGTCCGGTCGATTTATTTTTGGGATGTCATGATCAGGTCGTGCACAGTCACCATGTCTCGCAGTTTTTCAGTAAGCATTCGCAGGCGAATATTCACTGGCTAAAAAATTCAGCGCACATCCTGCCATTAGACATGGATAAAGAACTAATCACCGACGTGATTACTGAACGAAATCAGGCTAATTAAACAGGATCTGTTCAGGGGTTGTGTTTGTTATAGAGGATATATTCTTCAAGATCATGAACCCTTTTTTTCCTCATATCAAGGACGGAACCGTCGTAGGCCATGAAATTCGTTTGCATTTCAGCGATGTTGTAGTAATAGATATTGCTCATATCCGAGGCAAGGCTGTGCTGCCGTTTCAGGGTGAATATTTTGGCTTCAGACCTGTTAAAGGTTTTAACGAACGTTCTTCTTGCCCGAAGATATTGACCATCAAACTTTGAATGTCCCCATAATTCCACATGAAGCTCATCTGCAATGCCGGCCAGACGAATCTGGGCGCCGCCTCGAGCGCAAATTTTTAACAAGGGGCTGTCAACCCAATAAAGGCTGAGTTTTCCATTTCCGCCTGCATTGATATCTGTTAAATTAGCCTGTCCTGTCAAATGCACTGTCGGAGCGCCTTCCATATTGAGTTTCACCTGATGGCCTCGGACGCCGGAAATACGCGCTGTACCTAAACCCTTAATGCAGAATTGGGTTAAATAGAGGCTTCCCCCCAGTTCTGTAAGCTGCTCATTATCAATGCATAAATCCAAATGCGGCGAGTAGAGTTGCAGCCCCTTTACAATTCCAGAGCCGGTATAGTGAAAGCTGTAGAGTTGGTTGGCATGGATAATCGCCGTTACCCGACCATAATTTGGATATCCCTTGCCTAAAATAATGTTTAACTGACCATTGCTTACATAGGTTTTGACTTGTTGTAAATCAAGGCTGTCGCCTTTCAGGATAATTTTGGGATTTTTGCTGTAGCCACTGTGGATGCGGACATCGATAACCCCTTCGACATTGACGCCGGTATAGCCCGGCATTTTACGGGTTAAACTGACATAATTGGGCTTATGAGCCGATTTTTCTGATTTTTGAAAGAAGTGCCAGCGGCCTGCATTGCTGCACGTGGTTGCTAAAAGCAGGCTCATTAACAGCGCTGTGATGGTTAATAAGGGTTTGAACATGACCTTTTTTCCGCATACTTTAATGATTCTACATTAGATGAGTTTCCGTTCAGAAGCAAGGGGTTAGTCTTGATTTGCTCCATTGGACTCAAAAATAAATGAAACAAAAATGAACTATTTGATTTGTTTGGTGTCGTACCAGGTGTAATCAATTGTCTATCCGTCGATCCCTCCGACGGGTTGGTGTCCGGCTATCCCCAAGCCTGGCATCTATTCTGGCCCCGGTTTAATTTGCCGGGGATTTTTTTGGGACTCGCATTTTGAAGTTGATTGGCTATAATAACATCAGGTTTGTTGCGACAAGAGCTGAACATGAAAAAAATGATCCTCGCTGTGATTTTTAGTTTATTAAATGCCGGTAGTTTTGCTTTTTCTGAATCTGTCCGCCAGTCAGTCTGGGTGAACGAGGCCATTGTTGCAGCCTACCAGTTCGATGCTCGGAATGTTATGGAAAAGCAGCAACAGCTCAGCAGTTATTTCAGCCCATCAGGCTGGGAAAGTTACTCCAAGGCGCTTGTTGAATCAAATCTATTGGAGTCCATTAAAAAAAATAATTACTCGGTATCTTCTGTCGCTTTGAAGCCGCCCAAAATTAAGCAGCTGGTTAAAAACCACTGGCAGGCGAAAATGCCTCTTCTGGTCATGTATGAAAATCCGCAGTTTTCAAAAAAACAGATTTTAATGGTGACGATAACGTTCCAGCCGGCAGATAAAACAAGAGCTGGCCAGCTGTATATGATAGGCAGTATGCAGACTGAAAAGATTGATGATCCCTGCCCCTGTTCTAAGCCATCACAGCAAAAATCATTAAAGCAAGATGAACAATCAGCAAAAGGGCAATCAAAACAACTACAAGAGTAAGTTTGAATGGAACGCGAACATCCAGTGCGGCCCGTTGTGGATAAAATGGGTCATAATAAACCGTGATGTCCTGATGGTTCTTAAAGGCAAGGGCTGCTTTATAGGCGATGTTTCTGGCATATTTTGATGCTGGGGTATTGTGAAAGGTGTCAGGAAACAGGTGTTCGGCGATAAATTCCTGCTCATTGACCTGATAGGCATATTCCAATTCGGGCCAGATACGATGGCCATCATTGCTGAATTCACAGCGGATAATTTTTCCTGTTGTTTTGATCCAGTTCAGGCTTTGCTTGGCTGCTTGTCTTTTTTTCCAGAAATAAATCAGGATGAATATCAGAAAACCAAGCCATATCATATCTGTCAGGCCGCGCATTGAGAGAAGAAATTGCATGCAGTATCCTTTGATGAACTTTTCAGATGGGATTGCTCCCTGCAAGCTTAGCAGAAAAGCCTGTTGCTTTGAAATATGTCCCTAGCATTTTAAAGTGAAATGGGTATAATCAGAGCCATTCATGTGATTGAATTTTAGAAAAAGGATGTTTCGCCATGACTTCTAAAACCCCTCTTTATGATGCTCATTTGCAAAGCCAGGCAAAAATGGTTGATTTTCATGGGTGGCTGATGCCTTTGCATTACGGCTCCCAGGTTGATGAGCACCATGCCGTTCGCCAGAAATCGGGTATGTTTGATGTGTCTCATATGACCGTTGTCGATATCCTCGGAGCTGGCGGCCGCCAGTTTCTTCGTCATTTGCTGACCAATGATGTTGATAGCCTTTCCCATCCGGGCCGGGCGCTTTATTCCTGTATGTGTAATGAGCATGGAGGAATTCTGGATGACTTAATTGTTTATCAGCGCGGAGCAGATAATTACCGCGTCGTTTTTAATTCTGCAACAAGAGACAGCGATATCGCCTGGATTCGTCAGCAAAGCGAGGGCTTTGCCGTTGGTCTGCAGGAACGAAGCGATCTGGCCATGATTGCCGTGCAGGGGCCTGAGGCTATTCATCAAACGCTTTCCGTGCTGGATGCAGGTCAGGTCGATGGTTTGTCAACGTTGACCGCTTTTGAATGCGTTGACATCGGCGAGCTGTTTTTTGCCAGAACCGGCTATACCGGCGAAGACGGTTTTGAAATTATTCTTCCCAAAGAGCAGATTAATGCACTATGGCAGTCTTTACTGGCCGCCGGCGTCAGTCCTTGCGGTCTGGGCGCCCGTGATACCTTGCGGATGGAAGCAGGGTTATTGCTCTACGGGCAGGATATGGATGAAACGGTTACGCCCTTGGAATCCGGCCTGGGCTGGACCGTTAAATGGGAGCCAGATGATCGCGATTTTATTGGAAAAGGCGCGATGTTGTCACAAAAGAGGCATGGCATTAAGCGAAAGCTGATTGGCTTGATTTTGGAAGAAAACGGCATTATGCGCCATGGTCAGCGCGTGATTACTGAAGGGATGGGGGATGGCGTGATTACCAGCGGTGGTTATTCGCCAACCTTAAAACGCTCCATCGCTTTGGCACGCGTTCCGGCAGAAGCGGCCCAGCAAGCAGAATTAAAAGTTGATATCCGTGGTAAACAATTGACGGCCAGGGTAACACAACCCCGTTTTGTTAAACAAGGCAAGCCGTTGATTGAAGTTTAAATAAAGGAGTGTTATGAACGAGTTAAAATATACCAGCACCCATGAATGGTTGCGTGAAGATTCTGAAGGCGCTGTCATTGGCATCACGAATCATGCTCAAGAGCTTCTTGGCGATATGGTGTTCGTTGATCTGCCGGAAATCGGCGATGAATTTACTGCCGGTGATGAGATGGGGGTCGTCGAGTCCGTGAAGGCTGCATCGGATTTTTACTCGCCGGTCAGCGGTAAGGTGATTGAAGTCAATGAAGCGGTCCGGGAAAATCCGGCAGTGGTGAATCTTGACCCATATCATGATGGCTGGTTGGTTAAAATTAAAATTTCCCAGCCCTCGGAAATGGAAAATCTATTGACTGAAGAGCAGTATAATCAAGAGATAGAAGAGGACTAATTATCATGCCTTATATTCCCCACACCAAAAACGATAAAGAGCAAATGCTCGCTGCCATTGGCGCAGGCTCAATAGACGATTTATTCGATGAAATTCCGTCATCTCTCCTTTTTGAGGGATTTAAGAGTATCCCCGAAGGTTTAAATGAGCAGGGCATGCGGCAGCTGGCCAGACAGATGGCCGAGCGAAATAATAATGGGATTTGTTTTATGGGTGCTGGAAGTTATGAGCACCATATTCCCTCAACCGTATGGGCGCTTGCTTCCCGTGGGGAATTTTTAACGGCATATACACCCTATCAGGCCGAAGCCAGCCAAGGCAGTCTGCAGCTGATTTATGAATTTCAGACCATGATCGCTGAACTCACTGGAATGGATGTGGCAAACGCCTCGCTTTATGATGGAGCGACCGCGTTGGCAGAAGCGGCTCTGATGGCTGTTCGCCTGAACAAAAAAAATAAATCAAGACGGATTCTGGTGGCCGGTACGGTGCATCCATTTTATCGACAGACACTGGACACGATTTTACGCAATCAGCATATTGAAACCGTCGCTATGCCTTTTGATAATAAAACCGGTACTGTCAATCTTCAATCGTTGGAGCAATACCAGCAGGAAGATATCAGCGCCATTATTATTCCGCAGCCTAATTTTTTTGGTTGTCTCGAAGCTGTTGATGAATTAACGGACTGGGCAGCTGCAAAGGGCGCTATCAGCATTGCTGTTGTCAATCCTGTTTCGCTGGCAATGTTGAAACCGCCGGGGCAATGGGGACGTGAGGGTGTTGATATTGCTTGCGGCGAAGGCCAGCCATTAGGCATTCCAATGGCTTCAGGCGGACCCTATTTTGGTTTTTTCAGTTGCCGGATGGAACATGTTCGGCAAATGCCGGGGCGTTTAATTGGACGAACCCTGGATAAAGATGGGCAGAGCGGTTATACCTTGACCTTGCAGGCCAGAGAGCAGCATATCCGCCGCGGAAAGGCGACATCCAATATCTGTACCAATCAGGGGCTGATGGTCACTGCTGCGACTATCTACATGAGTTTGATGGGGGCAGAAGGGTTAAGGCGAGTTGCGGAAGCCTGTTATGCAAGAGCGCATGAACTGGTGAAGGCCCTGACCGCAATTGATGGTGTTGAAAAGGTTTTTGATGCCCCATATTTTAATGAAGCCCTGCTGCGGCTGAATAAACCATTAAATGACGTGTTGCCGGCACTGGCAAAAGCAGGGGTTTTAGGCGGATACCCTGTTGAGGAGTATTATCCTGAACTCAAAAACTGTCTTTTAGTTTGCGCAACAGAAATGCGAAGCAGCGAAGACATTGACATTTATTCCGGTGCTTTGGCCTCTGTTTTGAAAGCGTTATAAGGAGTTGAGGATGTTTGTTATTCTTGTTAATTATAAATCTTCCCTGGATGAGATCGACAAATATTTATCTGTGCATCGGGAGTTCCTCGATTATCATTACCGGCAGGGGACATTAATTGCCTCTGGACCGCGTAAGCCGCGAACAGGCGGGATTATTATTGCTTCGGGCAATGATCGCTCGGCTGTTGAGCAGATCTTTAAAGACGATCCCTTGCAAATGGCCGATCTTGCTGATTATGAATTCATCGAGTTCACGCCTGTCAAGCATTGTGAATCCCTCAGTGCAATGGTATTAAACACGGAAGGCAAACTATGACAACGATTTTCGATATTTCCACAGCTGGCCGTATGGCTTGTGCTCAGTTCCCAGAGGCAGTTTCTTATGAAGATGATATCCCTTCAGCAATGAAAAGAAAAACATCGCCAAGGCTTGCAGAATGTTCTGAGTTGCAGGTTGTTCGGCATTATACGACGTTGTCGCAGATGAACTTTGCAATCAACTGCTGTATGGTGCCTTTGGGATCATGTACCATGAAATACAACCCGGACGGCGTACATCAGGCCGCATCCGAACCGGGTTTTCTCAATCGCCACCCCTTAACACCGGATGAGGACGGTCAGGGAACGCTCCAATTATTTTATGAACTGCAACAGCAGCTGAATGAAATAACCGGGATGGCTGCAACTTCATTAACACCGATGGCTGGTTCGCAGGGCGAGTTTGCCGGGGTGGCCATGATCAAAGCGTATCACCAGTCCAGAGGCGAGGGTGAACGGGATGAAATGTTGATTCCTGATGCGGCTCATGGAACGAACCCCGCATCGGCCGCAATGTGCGGTTTTAAGCTTGTGGAAATTCCAACAGCTGAAGATGGTGATATCGATCTGGAGCAATTGAAGGCAAAAGTCGGGCCCAAAACTGCAGGGATCATGTTAACCAACCCCTCAACGTTGGGTTTATTCATGCGCCAGATTGAAGATATTGCAAGGATTGTACACCAGGCCGGAGGGCTTCTTTACTATGACGGTGCAAATTTAAATGCAATTCTTGGGAAAGTTCGCCCCGGCGACATGGGCTTTGATGTCATGCATTTAAATCTTCACAAAACCTTCGCTACGCCGCATGGCGGAGGAGGGCCAGGTTCAGGGCCTGTTTCAGTTAATAAAAGACTGGAACCCTTCCTGCCGCTCCCTGTCGTCATTAAAAATGGTGAGTCTTATCGTTGGGCAACCCAGAAAGATATTCCGCAGAGTATCGGCCGTTTAAGTTGCTTCATGGGGAATGCCGGCATCTTGGTCAGAGCTTACCTGTATATTCGTGTCTTGGGTCGTCAGGGACTGAATGCTGTTGCTGAATATGCCAGTTTAAATGCTAATTACCTGATGGCACGATTGCAGCAGGTGGGTTATGAAGCGGCATACCCTGAGCGCCGCGCGTCGCACGAATTCATTTTAACCATGAAGAAAGAAAAGAAAAATTACGACATCACTGCGAAGGATATTGCCAAGCGTATTTTAGACTATGGTTTCCATGCACCGACCACTTACTTCCCCCTACTGGTTCCTGAATGTTTTCTGATTGAACCTACAGAAACAGAAAGCAAAGAAGAACTGGATGATTTTGTATCGGCGATGCAGGCCATTCAAGGTGAAATACATACCAGCCCTGAACTTGTAAAAGAGGCGCCTCATAGTTTACCCGTAGGCCGTCTGGATGATGTAAAAGCTGCCCGCGAACTGGATGTTAATTATTTTAATCATTAACCGCTTAATCTCAGTTGCTGTTGGGTCAGTCCCGTCGTCCAGAGCAAGGCGAAGGGTCTTCTGAATAGGGGAGGCATGGCAGATAGAGCCGCCAAGACCCGACAACATGAGTTTCAGTTCGGCAACAGCCTCTAATACCAACATATTTTAAATGATTGGGGAAAATATCAAGATTTTTTTACCTTAGTTCTTGATTTGATTAAAAAAACCTTTGCCAAAAAAAAAAAATAAGGTATAAAGATAAAGATTGTTGATTTTAATTGAAATAATCAACGGGTATAAAGTTATCAATAGATAGCAAAGGAATTGCTGTTATTGATTTCTGGGGTGATCGTGTACAAACCAGGTTCATGAAATACGGTCGGCCCTAAATATATGCGAAGTTAATAATTTTTCTAAGGAGAGAAAAATGAACTCTAAAGTGTTTTCTCAGCGCTTTAATCGCGAACTTTCTATGCTGGGTTTCCCGGAAGAAATCAACGAAAAAACCAAGGCTGTTTCTAAAGTATTTGGCGTTACAAGACATCTGGCCAACTCCATGATCTTCGGACATCTTTTGCCTTCTGCAGATCAACTTGAAAATATTGCAGAAATTCTTGAAGTCTGTCCAAAATGGCTCGGTGGTACAACAGATAGAAAAAAACCTTTTTCAAGAAAAGAAGATTCAGTAACTGCAGACGAAGAAACGGCTTGATCAAAGAGCATGAGCGCATGCTCTTTGATATTACAACCTTAATTGCTGCCTGTAAGGCAGACCGCATTGCTGATCTGAATATTTACAGCACAAGGTGCCAGGGCATGCTCTGTTTTCACCATAAAGGATAGCTTACATCGATGTTGGCGCCTGCCCTGCCTCTTTTTCTGCGTCTGTCTGAAGTTCTTCTCTTGGATATTCCCAGGTATAAACGTCAAGGTTTAAACCTTTCTTCTCCATATACGATGAAAATCCATGGTTGGGATCGGTTAATCTCCGTTCAACATCTTCTTTGTCTGCTGGTATGGGATGATAGTTATCATCACGTTCAATTTCGCCGTTGTTATCGAGTTCGACGATCTGACTATCAAGAGATGCGTAGTGATTAGCAGCCAGCCAGTCATTAAAAAGTCTGTCAAGGGCTTCTTCGCTCCGCTCACTGACCTTGACGTTATCCCCGGTAGTAAAAGCACGTACATAGCTGCATTCTTCATTAATCGCAATATCATGTTTAATGTTTTCAGCGAGTATTTCTTCGTTTCCTATAACATTAACGGCTTGCTCCGCCATGAAATGTTGCAAGTTGAGGGTTTCATTGGTGGCCGCAAAATTACCGCTCCATGCAGTTTGGTTGGCTTGAAGATTAACCGAAGCCAGTTCTTGCGATTGTTTTATTTGACTGAGCAATGATTGAGGTGGTGGCTGCTTGGATTTAGCGAATTTGGTATCAATGGCTTTGCCCCAGTAATTTAAAGCTTCATCCTGGTTCGCTTTAAATTTGACTAATTCTGCAATTTTCTGCATGGATTGAAGATTAGGTGTCGTCATAATTATATTCATGTCATTCTGTAATAAGACGATTATAGCAAAAATCGATTGATAACAAACTGTTGTAGCGTGAAAAAGTTGTGAAAAAATTGTAAAATTTGAGTTATTATTTTTTGCATGATGAGTTTGAAGAATACAGGCCATCGAGTTGATGGCCTGTATTAACGCTGTTACTCAGTAAATGGGGAGGGTTGTTTATCGATCACAGAATCAAAATGTTTCTTTTTCATTGAATCAAAACTGAACTCATCCACCTGCACAGCATCCCATCGGGCTTTTTCTGTTTCAAGCAGGTCATCCATTTCTTTTTGTGTGATGGTTTTTTCTTTTACTTTTATTGCCAGTCTCTCTTGTAAATCAGCAAATTTAAAACGTCTTAAGTCCTTCACTTTTTTGTACAGAGGTTGATTTTTCATGGTCAGCTGCATCGCATGTTCCATTCGGTCAACGGGCTGGTTGGGATCCTGGCTTAAATAGATAAAGCCTTTCAGACTATCACGGAAGCTATTGTTCGAGGTCATAATCGCTGCCAGTTGATGATCGGTTTTATCTTTAGGATAAGACATGGTTTGGCCAAAAGGAAACGCGCAGAATTTTACCAGACAACCCAGAGTCCTGGAGGGGAAATTCCTGCAGAAATCAATCATGGCCTTTTGAGCATGGTAATAGCAGTATTGTACAGCCCAGCGAGCATGCGCTTCTTCGGCTGCATCCTGACTGCTTTGCTCGAAATATCTTAGCGCGGCCATGGCCATATAAAGATAGGACATGCCATCAGCGAGCCTTGCTGAGAGTCTTTCTTTTCGTTTTAAGGTTCCGCCAAGGTAAATCAACGAGAAATCCGCCAGCCAGGCAAAAGCGTGGCTTAAACGGTTCAGTTTTTTATATTCTCTGTTCAGTTTGCTTTCCGGTGCAAAACTGAAGATGCCGCCAGTCCACGCCGAGCAGAGGGTTTTTGAAAAATTCTTCATGAAATAGTGAATATGTTGCCAGATGACTCGGGCAAAGGCGCCTTTGTCATTTTGAGAAATGGCATAGAATTCATCCTGGATATAAGGATGGCAGGCAATTGAACCTTGACCGAATATCAACAGATTTCGGGACATAATATTTGCACCCTCCACGGTGATGGAGATGGGCAGTCCCTGATAAAAATTAGTCATGTAATTGCGAGGGCCGACAACAACTGCACGGCCGGCATGGACATCCATAGAATCATTGACAATGATTCTGGCAATTTCCGTGTTGAAGTATTTCGTTATTGCCGAGGCAACAGAAGGTTTGATATGGGTATCAACAGCGGCAGCCGTGAGCAGACGGTTTGCGTTGATTAAATAAGTCAGGCCGGCAATTTCAGCCAGTTTTTCTTCAATCCCTTCAAAATTTGCAATTTCAACATTGAACTGGCGGCGTACTTTTGAAAATGCGCCACTGGTCAGGTAGGATACCGATGAAGACGCAACACCCAGCGCAGGCAATGAAATCGAGCGGCCAATAGAGAGGCATTCCACCAGCATCTGCCAGCCCTGTCCTGCTTTTTCCTGACCGCCGATAATGGTATCCATTGGAACGAAAATATTTTCACCGCGTACGGTTCCATTCATAAAAGGCTGTTCAGCCGGCAGGTGCCGGTTGCCAATTTCAAGATTTTCTGTGTCTCTGGGTAATAGAATACAGGTAATGCCTTCTTTACCTTTGCCTTCCAGCAAACCATCTGGGTCGCGTAAATTAACAGCCAGACCGACCACAGTTGCAACAGGAGCCAGAGTAATCCATCGTTTGTTTAATTTGTTAATCTCAAGTCCAACAACGGTTTTACCATCGATTTTCTTTTTACAGACAATGGCCTCAGAGCGAATCGATGTCGCATCAGAGCCTGCTCCCGGTTCAGTCAGAGCAAAGCAGGGAATATCCTGACCAACGGCCAGTCGGGGCAAATAATAATCTTTCTGTTCCTGGGTGCCATAGTAATTGATAAGCTCGCCCGGGCCTAATGAATTGGGAACCATCACCGTAACAGCGGCAACTCCCGAACGGCTTGCAATTTTCATTACAATGTCGGAGTGAGCGCGCGCAGAAAACCCTTTTCCGCCATATTCTTTCGGGATAACCAGGCCAAAAAATCCTTTTTCTTTCATGAAAGTCCAGACGGATTCCGGTAGATCCAGTTCCTGGCTGATTTGCCACTCATCCAGCATGGAGCATAGTTGCTGTGTTTCTTTTTCAAGGAAGGATTTTTCTTCTTTGGTCAATTCTGACTTGACCTTGCTTAATTTATCCCAGTCCGGCTCGCCTCTGAAAATACTGTTTTCAAACCAGACATCACCGCTTTTCAGCGCTTCTTCTTCCGTTTTAGACAATTCAGGGATGGAGTTTCGACCGATTTTATAAAGATAATCGGTAATCACCATTCGGACAGGTTCGGCACGAATCAGAACGACAGTAACAATGATCGCCGCCCAGACGAGCAGGCCGGGAATCCATGACATGCCAACCAGAAAAGTACCCACGAAAAGATAAACGGCACTGCCGATTTCCCAAACCAATGCTTTTTGAGCATGGTAAAGAACAAGAAGCGTGAAAATCAGATATGCAATGAATAAGTAAACAGCCATGATAGAAGAATCCTCCCTGATAAAATGCAATTGCTCAATGATATCCCTGAATCTTTTTTGAATCAATGAGATATTGATATAAAGAGCATAGCACTAAACAGCAATCAGCGTTTTGCTGGGTCTATCTGGCAGTTCCTGCGCCAGCCGGGGTAACAGGTAGCCTGGAAGCAACAGCTGTAATTCCTGAAAAAGCTGGATAGCCTGCTGTCTTTCCATGTCGAAATGCTCAGCTCCCTTCACTTTATCAAGTAAATGGAGATAATAAGGAAGTACGCCATATGCAAACAGCCGGTGGCTCAACTCAGCAAGAATTTGCGCCTTATCGTTGACGCCCCTTAATAAAACGGACTGATTGAGCAGCTGACAGCCGGTCTTTTTAAGCTTTTGGCAGGCCAGAAAGACCTGTTCATCGAGTTCATTGGGGTGGTTGCAATGGATAACCACAACCGTTTGAAAGCGGCTTTCAGCCAGTAATCGGCAAAAATGCTCATTAATACGCTCTGGCAGTACAATGGGCATTCGGCTATGAAAACGAAGTGTTTTTACATGTTGAATATTCTCCAGTTTGATAAACCATTCTTCCAGTAGAGCGTCTTTTAGCATTAACGGATCGCCGCCGCTGAAAATCACCTCATGAATATCCTTATTCCGGCGAATATAATCGAGGATATCGTCTTGACCTTTGCGTCCGGGGTTGTTTTCCTCATAGGGAAAATGACGGCGAAAACAATATCGGCAGTTTACTGCACAGGCGCCGGTGAGGGTCAGCAAAATACGGCCATGGTATTTATGTATTAGTCCTTTTACCGGATTATATTGTTTCTCTTTCAAAGGGTCTTCAATATATTCAGTGGGCTGTAGTTCTTCTTTTCGTGCAAGCACCTGCAGCAGCAGTGGATCATCCGGATCCTTCTTTTTCATTCGTTTTGCAAAACCCAAAGGAATCCTGCTTGCAAATTCCTGTTCGGCACGGGGATCCGAGCAGGACAAACAAAGGCCAAGATAGTCAAGCAGCTGCTCTGCTGTTCGAAAGCCCTGGGATAATATTTTTTGCCAGTTATCAGATGAGTCTCGCATTTATTCAATAGTCTTGGTAAACTGGCGCCACTTTAACCAAAATATAGATAAATCTCAACATAAAGGAAAAAGATGGCCACTTATAGTACAAATGAATTCAAAAACGGTCTGAAAGTCATGATTGATAACGCGCCCTGCAACATTGTAGAGTGTGAATTTGTAAAACCAGGTAAGGGGCAGGCCTTTACCCGTGTTAAGGTTCGAAATTTAAAAACCGGCCGTGTTGTCGAGCGAACCTATAAATCCGGTGAAAGCCTTCCTGGCGCCGATGTTGTTGATGTTGAAATGCAGTACCTGTATAACGATGGTGAGTTCTGGCATTTCATGGCTCCGGAAACCTTCGAACAATATGCTGCGTCCTCTGAAGCAGTGTCTGAAGCTTCTCAGTGGTTGAAAGAGCAGGATATCTGTGTGGTCACCCTTTGGGACAATAACCCTTTGCAGGTTACTCCGCCTACTTTTGTGGTTCTTGAAATTACTGAAACCGATCCCGGTCTGAAAGGCGATACTTCCGGCGGCGGCGGAAAACCGGCAACCCTTGAAACAGGCGCTGTAGTGCGTGTTCCTTTATTTGTTCAAATCGGCGAAAAAATCAAAGTGGATACCCGTAACGCGGAGTATGTATCCAGGGCAAAAGACTAAGCTTTATCTTTTACCCGATTCAGCAGGCAGGGTCTTGTTCCACTGCTATTAAGTTAAGAGAGCTACGTCCCGCGGCTTGTCCGCGGGATCCAGCGATGTAGAAAGATTCATGGATCCCGCGGACAAGCCGCGGGACGTAGCTCGATTAACTTATAATTAAAATTAATATCCGCCATACCAACGATGACGATATGCATTGGGGGTGTCATTCCAGTAATAAGAATTACCCCAGTAACCGGTATAAATAGTTTGAGACGCCCAGTAAGGGCTTCCGGGATAATATGACGGACCATAGTCTGTTGGGTAGAAGCCTGTGCCTGTACTGACTGTACAGCCGCTCAGCAGTCCGATACCGATGATTAAAGCTGTTGTTATCATTTTTCGCTTCATTGTTGCATCCTGCTTGCCCCATGTATTTTAATTATAAGACATGTTTTTAATATGGGCAAAAAGGTCGATGGATTTTCTTTTTAAAATTCATTGAAAAATGACAAATCAATAATAATCCGCTATAGTCTTTGAATCCTGTACATTAATCAAGAGCATCATGCAGCAACACGGTGGAAAAAGAATCGGAGCCGGCCGGCCAAAAGGGCGCAATCAATATGGCGAGCCAACCAGGGCGATACGCATTCCTCTGTCTCGAATTGAGGAAATCAAGGCGTTGATCGGGCAAAAAAAACCAAACGCTATCGGTTTTCCGCTCTATAGTTCAAAAGTACAGGCCGGTTTCCCTTCTCCGGCGGATGATTATATAGAGTCACATCTGGATTTAAATCAATATCTGATCAAACATCCATCTTCAACTTTTTTTGTGATTGCCTCTGGCGATTCCATGACCGGTGCCGGTATTCAATCCGGAGATATGCTGATTGTTGATAAAAGCCTTGAGGCTGCGAACGGGAAAATCGTTATCGCTGCGATTGATGGTGAATTGACGGTAAAGCGTTTAGTTAAAGAGAAGGGCAGGGTGAAACTTTTACCAGAAAATAAGGCCTATCCGGTGATGGATATCACAGAAGAACAGGATCTGGTGATATGGGGCGTTGTCACTCATGTGATACATCAGTTTCAGGGGTAAGATAAAAAAAAGCCGCATCCATGCGGCGGAGCACATCCATTGTGCTGGTCCATGTAAGTTGACGTCCTGTCAGACTTTCCATGTCGTCCTTATGTTTATCAGTATAGACCGTTCTGGCCATTTGTCATTGGGCAATTCGCGCAAGGTTTTGTAAGAAATATCTCAAACTGAGGCAGGATATTGTCCCGGGACGGCCCCTTTAAGCAAAGAGGCCATTTATTGGATTACAGCAATTGACAGGGTATGCATCCACTCTCGCCTGTTTGCTTATTTTTGTTTCTTTTGCCGTCAGTTGCCGGCTCATCGTTAGTTAGTGAGTCATTGTTCAAAAGAGGATCCTTTTCTGATTTTTCTACAGCAAATAATGAATATTTATTCGTGCTGCTGCTCGCCGCCAGTGCCGAAGGATGGCTCGCTTCCATGTTGATTTCTATTAGACTTCGCAACTTGTCGAGCAAGGGATTTTGCTGATTTCTTATTGGCTGGATTCGGCTTAAATTGACAAGAATTGCGTTCCAATGCTCTTGAGGGACCTTTTCAATAATGGCCTTAGCAAACGCTTCCTCTTTTCCATCTATTAATATAAACCATAGTTCATTGAAAGTATTATAATGATCGCTGCCAAAACAATTATCGTTACCCTTAGAACCAGATTGTAGAAAAAATTGTTGAGGAGCAGGGAACTTCTTGTCGTCAAAGACCAAAGCTGAAAGTGTGACATGAAATGCTGCTTTGACTAAAGTATGAAGGTCTGAACCACTGGTTTCTTGCATGGGAACGCTGAGCGAATCAGCTATTATCCGGCATGACATAATATCATGAAACGTTGCCCCGTCCTCGTGAACGGCGTTATAAAAATAGGATGTAAGATGGTCTTTAATTTCTTTATCTGTTTTTTGTGCAAAGCTGTTTAAGTGTTCCGGTGTTAGCCCTTCCTTAAATTTATCTTGATCAAAACCTGGCATAAAAATCTCCTTATAAATAAAAGCTAAAGAATTCATCATACAGATCGATAGACAATATAAAAATACTTTTTGAATAAATTTTTAGTATTCAATGAGGTGAAATTAAAATTTATTGCCTATACTAATATCATCATGCTAAGGAGCGGGCCATGTCCAAAAATCATAATAACTTACAGGATCCTTTTTTAAATGAATTAAGAAAAGAACAGGTACCGGTATCGATCTTTCTGGTTAACGGTATTAAACTGCACGGTGTTGTTGATGCATTTGATCAATATGTCGTCATGTTAAAAAACTCCATCACTCAAATGGTCTACAAACATGCGATATCAACGGTCGTGCCTTCGAAAGTGATAAAAGTGCCTCCCCATCCAGGTAAGGACGAAGAAGAATAAAGTCGGGCAAGTGCTTGCTATTCTTTTAATCCAAGATAAAATTCTGTCTAGTATGGGCTTTCAGGTGGAATAACGTGTTTGAACGATGGCAGGGCGGCGAGCGGGCGGTTTTAGTCCAGATGGCTTTACCCGGTGTGGACAGCGATAAGGCGTTGGCGGAATTTAAAGAATTAGCGAAATCGGCTGACGCTGAAATTCTTGATGTTGTTCGCGGAAAAAGAGCTTCACCGGAAGTAAAATATTATATCGGCCAAGGTAAAGCTGAGGAAGTGCGTCAGGCGGTGGAAGCGCATTCTGCCGATCTGGTTCTTGTGAATCACGAACTTTCACCCTCGCAGGAACGAAATCTGGAGCGTTTATTTCAATGCCGGGTTGTTGGCCGAAGTGGGCTGATCCTTGATATTTTCGCACGCCGTGCGCGTACATTCGAAGGAAAACTTCAAGTTGAGTTGGCTCAGTTGGAACATATTTCAACACGTCTTATTCGCGGCTGGACCCACCTTGAGCGGCAAAAGGGAGGAATTGGTTTAAGAGGGCCGGGCGAGACCCAGCTTGAAACCGACCGTCGGCTACTCAGAGAACGAATCAAATATATTCACAAGCGCCTTGAAAAAGTTCGGAAAAGCCGTGAACAGAATCGAAGTGCTCGCCGGAAAGCGGAAATGCCAACCGTTTCTCTGGTGGGATACACCAATGCCGGGAAATCCACTTTGTTCAATGCGCTGACCGATGAAAAAATCTATGCAGCCAACCAATTGTTTGCGACACTGGATCCAACTATGCGCAAACTGGATATTGCCGGTTCATCCAGCATTATTCTTGCTGATACGGTCGGTTTCATCAGGGATCTGCCTCATGACCTCATTGAAGCTTTTCGGGCAACGCTTGAAGAAACAGAGCAGGCCAGTCTTTTGCTGCATGTCATTGATATTTCCGATCCTGACTGGCGTGATAATGTCCACGCTGTTGAGTTGGTTTTGTCCGAGTTGGATGTTAGTGATATTCCGGTGATTCAGGTCTTTAATAAAATTGATTGTCAGGACGGATGGGAAGCCAAAATTGACTACAATGGCCAGACGCCTAAAGTCTGGTTGTCGGCTTTGACGGGAGAGGGGCTGGATTTGCTGAAAGAAGCAGTCAGTACCTGCCTTTATGGTATGGCCAAAACGGAGCGGATTCATCTTGGACATGATGAGGCCAGGCTTCGGGCGGAACTCTATAAATTAGGTGCGGTTCAGGAGGAAACGATAGAAGAAGATGGCTCAATAACGCTGACCGTCCGCTTATCGCCGAACCAGAAACAACGGTTGTTGAAAAATTAATTGACATTTCATTTCACGAAGAGAAATGTGGATGATTGGCTGCCGCGAAATGAATTGTCAACAGACCCTGGCATATGATAGCCTGTAATTCATTCAATACCAGCGGATCATGCTCATGAAGATTAATAACATCGTGCTATCCATTATGTTTTTATTTCTATCAACAGCAATTCAGGCAGCTACTGTCCTGCAACCCATTGAGGGTTCTCCTGTTGAGTTCTCGTCTCTGCAGGGAAAATGGGTATTTATCAATTATTGGGCAAGCTGGTGTGAGTCCTGCGTGGAAGAAATTCCAGCACTTAATCGTTTTGCCAGCAAATATAAGGATAAAGTGCATGTCTTTGCGGTGAATTTTGAAGGGCTTCCTGTTTCCATGCAGCAAAAAATAAATCGAAAGCTGGGTATTGAATATACTTCTCTGAAAACTGACCCTGCAGACACTTTGAGCCTTGGAGATATCAATGCTGTTCCATTGACCTTTGTATTCAACCCTCAAGGGAAGCTGGTCAGAAAATTATACGGTCCGCAAACGGTAAATTCTTTAGCAAAAGCAACCCGGTAACGCTCCTGACAAAAAGGTGGAGTGTATGTTTACCTGCGTCGTAGATTTATGTATAATCCATGCCCACTCTATACGCTAAGGGCGTAAACTGGTTTATGATTAACTCCCTGATTGTATTAATCATTATAATTAATACACTATGCCTGTCCTACATGGGCTATTGCTATTTTAAGAAAAAATCAGAGTCATTATCCTTGACCAGGAAAATGCAGCTGATGATCAGTGGTTTTTTTTCTGCGATTGCCGACGTGATTGGCATTGGCAGTTTCGCTGCAAACATTTGTTTTGCCCAGTTATTTAATACCTTTGACGATAAGCAGCTGCCTTTGGCCGTTAATGCCGCTCAGGTGTTGCCGGGGGCGGTTGTTGCGCTTTGCTTTATACAATGGTTCGATGTGGATTTAAATACTCTACTGGTTTTTGTGGCCGGAGTCAGTATGGGCGGAACGCTTGGCGCTTTATGGGTGAGCCGCTTAAAAGAGCAACATATTCGTCTCATGATGATGCTGGGTTTTTTGATAATTATCATGATTTATATTGCTCACTGCAGTATGCTGCTGCCCTTTAATGGCGATTTAAGCTCACTTACTTCCTGGAAGTTGCCGGTAGGATTTTTTGCAGCGATTATTTGTGGTTTCTGGGCCTCATTTGGCCTGGGCTTATTTGTTTCCATTCAGGCCGTTCTTTTCTTTCTGGATGTCACTCCGCTGATGGCTTTTCCGGTCATGGCGGTGGCCGGCGCCATTCAGCAACCCATCACGGCATTGATTTTGGCCGGAAGAACCCGGCAGGATGTACCCTATGGCAAAATTTTCCTGCTAAGCGGCTCAGGTTGTGTGGCTTTGATGTTGTTGCTGCCGCTGTTTGCCCAGTTAATGATTAACTGGTTGCATTGGCTGTTGTTTATGATTCTTTTTTATAATCTAATCAGCATCGGTCAAAAATATATAAAAGTTTTATTTTTAAATCAAAGTTCGCAAAAACTGGCCGAGAACAGTTGATATTATTATCTTAGTGAACAAGAATTATTATACATGAGAAAAATAGGTTGCAAATCTATGGATGAACCAATTAGTAAAACTGCAAAGAAAAAACAGGTTGAAGCTCTCCAGCGTCTGGGAGTGGACTTAGTTGAATTACCGAATGCACAACTGGATCGTATCCCCTTGTCACCTGAGCTGAAACAAGCCATTCTTGATGCCAGGAAAATTAAGAGCAACGGCGCAAAGCGCCGGCAGGCTCAGCTGATAGGGAAGTTGATGCGGCAGGATGACAGCGAAGAGATTGAACGGGTTTATCAGGAAATTATGGATGAGGGAGCCTCTCAAACGGCAGCCTTTCATGATTGCGAACGTTGGCGTGAGCGCCTGCTTTCTGATGATAAACTTGCGTTAAGCGAGTTTGTTGATACTTATCATCCTGACGATATTCAGCAATTAAGGCAGTTGATCCAGAAGGCACGGGATGAACAGCAAAAAGCAGTCAATCGCGGCTCTGCAAAAGCATTATTCCGCATGATTAGGGATGCGATTCAATGAATTATAATTTATTTATCAGCTGCCCACGCGGTCTTGAATATTTGCTCGAGGACGAAGTCAAACATCTAGGTTTAGACGTCGAGCGGGTAAGCCCTATGGGGGTTTATGGAGAAGCCAGTCAGACAGTGCTTTATAACCTTTGCATTTACTCGCGTCTTGCCAACCGGATTCAGCTCATTTTGTTTCAGGGCGAGGCTTGCAATGATCAGGCGATAACCCAGCTTTGTAAAGAATTTCACTGGCAGACTGTTTTTTCTCATGATAAAACCTTTGCAGTGGAGTTTCACGGAAAATCGCGGCAGATACGCAATACTATGTATGGCGCGCAATTGGTGAAAGACGGGATTGTCGACCATTTTAAGGGGTTGAATCTCCCTCGCCCAACGGTTGATAAAAATGATGCTCAAATACGCATTCAGGCGCATTTAAAGCATAATCAACTGACGGTCAGCTTCGATCTTTGCGGTTATAGCCTGCACCAAAGAGGCTACCGTGCCAAAGCTGGAGCCGCTCCAATCAAAGAGAATCTTGCCTGTGCTTTGTTAATCCGCGCTCAATGGCCGAAACTTGCCGAGAAGGGGTATGCCTTGCACGATCCCTGTTGCGGTTCGGGTACGCTTGTGATTGAAGCGGCGATGATGGCGGCAGGAATTGCTCCGGGTTTGCTGCGAAATGATCAGTCATTACAGCACTGGGCGCAACATCAACCTAATTTATGGCAGCATTTACGCGAATCTGCCTTGGCGGCCGTTAAACCCATAAGCAATAAAATCACTGGTTCAGATAAAGAAAAAAACATGGTTTATCTGGCACGGCAAAATGCTGAAAAAGCCGGTGTAAAAGCGCTGGTTTCTTTTGAGCAGCAGGAGATGAGAGAGGGGGCTGCGGATGCAGAACATGGTCTTGTCATTTGCAATCCGCCCTACGGTGAGCGTTTAGATGATTTAACCCGTTTGACGCCTTTTTATCAACAAATGGGGCAGGTTCTGGCTGAACAGTATCCGGGTTGGCAGGCAGCTATCCTTTGTTCAAACCAGATGCTGGCTAAATCCATCGGTTTAAGGGCGAACAAGCAGTATAATTTTCATAATGGCGCACTGGAGGTCAAGCTTTATTGTTTTGATATCCATGAAAATAATCGTCATCTTTCTGTAACCCAGCTTTCTTCCGGCGCAGAGATGCTGTTTAACCGCCTGCAGAAAAATGCCAGGCACTTGGGGAAATGGGCGAAAAAAAACGACATCCATTGTTATCGCCTTTATGATGCAGATTTGCCTGAATATGCTTTCGCGATGGATCGTTACAATGATTTTCTTGTGATTCAGGAATATAAAGCACCTGCAAAAATTGCCGATCATAAAGTAGAAAAGAGAGCCTTAGAGGTATTGCAAACCTTGCCCAGAGCCCTGGATTTACCTGCTGAAAATATTATTTTCAAGCAGCGCCAAAAACAAAAGGGCAAGAGCCAGTACCAAAAATTAAACAGTGACAGCCAAACGATAACGGTTAAAGAAGGTAGTGCGCTTTTTAAGGTGAATCTTTATGATTATCTTGATACCGGACTCTTTCTGGATCATCGACCTATCCGTCTTTCGTTTGAAAAACTGAAACCTGGAACGCGGTTTTTGAACTGTTTCTGCTATACGGCATCGGCCAGCGTCCACGCTGCACTTGCCGGTGCAAAAACATGGAATGTTGATATGTCGAGAACCTATCTGAACTGGGCGAAAGATAATTTTCGCTTGAACAGACTGACGATTGATAATAATGAGTTTATTCAGGAAGATGTATTAACCTGGCTCAAAACCTGCCGCCAAAAATTTGATGTTATTTTTCTGGATCCGCCAAGCTTTTCAAATTCAAAGCGAATGAACGACGTCTTTGACGTTCAGGTTTGTCATCAAAGCTTGATTGAGGATGCCATGAAATTGCTGGCAGAAGATGGTGTGATGTATTTTTCAACCAACTTACGGAAATTTAAACTGGATGCATCCATCGCTGAACATTATCAGCTGGAAGATATCAGCCAGCAGACGATTGATGTTGATTTTAAAAAAAATCCATCCATCCACCACTGTTTTAAGTTAAAGAATAAAATTTAAACGGAAAAAAACGGGTAATCAATGTTCAATTCATGGATTACCCGTTTCATTTCAGCCTTTTTTTTCAGTTTTGTAGATCTTATCTTTCATCCCTGACATCCAGCCAAACAGGAAATACAGTTCGGCAATCATGATCATCGGAACCACCAGCATTCTGCATGCCTGTGATTTGATTTCAGGTTTTTTATGCATAATCAGATGAGAGGCATAAACTAAACCCAGTCCGATGGCCAGGATAATGATAAATGACCATAGGCTAAAGCTGTTTGGCCCAGCAGAGGCAAATAAACTGGCTATCCAGAGGAGAAAAAGAAATACAGCGATTAGGGGGATAGCGAGTTTCCAGTTCTGCATAAAATAATAAACCAACAGTGCGAGCGTCATGAGTGTTGAAAAATCCACATGATGAACATTCACCACGCCGACTTCAAAAAAACTTAAAAAAATCATTATAGCCAGATAAAGAATCATCGTGCCGGCAAAACTTAAATATTTTGAAACAGCGGTTTCGTGACAAGCAACATAGCCCTGTGCTTCTTGAATAAAGTTTTTCATCCTTTTCGTCCTGAAATGGTTTGTCCATAAAAAACATAGCACAAAATGGATTGTAATTAAAAGAGGCTGATAAAACTCATCTTTAATCTTTGCGCCAAAAATTGCCGTCATAGCAGTAAATTTTGAAAATTAACACCGTTTATATGCAATACTCCAGAAAAAACCAATTATTTTACCGCTATAACAGTAATTATTGGCATTTTTATACGAAAAAGAAAAATAAAGACTTTATATTTACTTTTTTTACTGCTATAACAGTAATATAAGATTAACTGATGGTTTATTATGCCTAAACAAGAAATTGCTAATATAGTCCATTATTACCGAAAACAAAGCGGCTTATCACAACAGGAATTAGCAAGAATAGCCGGTGTAGGTAAAACTGTTATATATGACATTGAAAAAGGGAAAGAGTCCATCAGGTTAAGTACCTTACTAAAAGTGTTAGATGTTTTAAATATCCAAATGAGATTTGATACCCCCTTTCCTCAAACAACGGAAAATAATTCATGAGAAAAGTATATGTATCAGTGAGTGGTGTAAAGGCCGGGATACTGGAAGAATTATCAGGTAGAAAATATCAATTTAGCTATTTTGATGATTATCAAGGAGCACCCGTTTCTCTCACAATGCCCCTAACAAAAAAGACCTATGATTTTACTGATTTTCCTCCTTTTTTTGAAGGCTTGCTTCCTGAGGGCATTATGCTTGAAGCTTTATTACGCAAATATAAGATAGATAAAAACGACTATTTTGGTCAATTGATCATTGTTGGCCAAGATATGGTAGGAGCAGTGACAGTGGAGGAAGCAGGATGAAACGCTGCCCTATTACATATGAAAAAATCAATGACCAGGAACAGTATTCGCAGCGCGGGCTGCATTTACTTTCTCCTAAATTAAAAAATCTTAGTTCACTGGACTTAAGTGCTGATGAGCAGCGGCAGGAAGCAATTGTTCGTGTAGGAAAGATGTCAATTCAAGGTGTTCAAAAGAAACTAAGTGCAAAACTAAACGTTAAAGATGAGCATTTTGAAATCGTTGATCAAAATGGTCATTATATTTTAAAACCACAAAGTGATATTTATCCAGAGCTTCCCGAGAATGAAGCCATTACTATGTTGCTTGCAAAAACCATTGGCCTTGAAGTGCCTGTTCATGGCTTAGTGTATTCAAAAGACAACAGTATGACCTATTTCATTAAGCGGTTTGATCGAGCAGGGCATAATAAAAAGCTGGCATTAGAAGATTTTGCTCAGTTATCAGGTGAAGATCGTCACACAAAATATAAAAGTTCTATGGAAAAAATAATTAAAATTGTAGAGGAATTTTGCACGTTCCCTAAAATTGAATACGTTCGATTATTTAAGTTGACGTTGTTTAACTTCCTGGTCGGTAATGAAGACATGCATTTAAAAAATTTTTCCCTGATTACCAAGGATAAAAAAATTACCATATCACCAGCATATGACTTACTTAACTCAACCATCGCTCAAAAAAATACAAAAGAAGAAATGGCTTTGCCTCTAAATGGGAAAAAAAATAATTTAACAAGGCGTGATTTTCTTCAATATTTTGCCCTTGAAAAACTAGAGTTAAATCAGAATGTCATACGTGGGGTTATGGAAGAATTTCGCCAAATAATACCCCAATGGCGAGAATTGATAGGTTCCAGCTTTTTATCACCCCAGATGCAGGAAAAATATCTTCAATTGTTAGATGAAAGATCCGAGCGATTAAGTATTGTTGATTAGGGGTTGTTGATGCAAATAAATAATGAGCCAGATAGGGTATATACCCACGGAGTTATCCATGGGCAATTGGAATATTCTGAGTGGTAAAATTATTTCTTTAAAAATCTGGAAAATTTTTGAATACCGGCACCAAACTCTAGTTTTCCAGCAAAGGCTTCGACCCCATCAACGTTTGTTTCATATTTACAGACTTCTTCGCCTTCGATTTTAATGACGACGCCTTCGCTGGACATTTGGCTTAAAATGGACTTGGCTTCTTCCATTGCCTTGACATCAGAATCTGCAAAAATGGGTTCGATAACGAAACCCCATACATCTTCGGAGTCATATTCACTGAACGTAAATGCAGCAAAAGCCAATGGCGGATAAGAAATAACTCCTATTTCGGATAACCCTTCGGCTTTTATTGCTGATAGAGAAGGACAGGTTATTTCTTTTGGCGTTAGGGCAGACGCATTGAAAGACAGCACGAAAAGGCAAAGGAAGGGAATAGAACGTAATATTTTTTTCATTTGTAACTCCTGTATAGAAAACTAACCCTTGTTGGGCAGGCAGACTCTATCAAAAAAACGGCCGGGCAACAATCATCTTGTCAAAATTTATATTTTCCGAATATAAACAGCACATTGCCAACATTTTGATGGCCTGGAATGTAAGTTGCAGAAATGGTAACCCTGTCGATAAAAAGCGAAAGCCAGGGCAGGGCGCCGGGGAAAGGGATGCCATTATTTATGTCTGGACGCTGGGAAACAAAGGCTCCAAGGCCGATCCCCGGGCGAATGTGCTGGTTGATATAAAATAATTTTGACCAGGCATAGCCGACAATAGGTTCTGGATATTTATGCGAGTCCAGAAAGGCGAAGGCATATAGACCATGCCAGTTGCCTTTTTCGTCGATCAATCCTCGGCCAAGTCCGCCGCCCCAGGCATTTTCATTATAAGTTTTTACTCGTTCAGCATTATAGGTATAGCGGTTGTGCCAGGCATAACCTGTAACATAGAGTTCCGTATAACCTTCGTACCAAATCTGATTTAAGCGTTGGCAGGCCGGTTTTATCCATTTATTCCAGTTTTGACAGTATTCTGTCTCTGCTGCGAAACAGCCTGCCTGAAAAAATAGAAAAATCAGGAGAAAGTATCCATACTTAAAATTGATTTTCAAGAACGATATCCTCCATAATCGTTTGCCTATCGACAGGGCTTAATAATTTAGGTTACAGTACAAATAATCAATGGAAAAAGGACATCATAACATGGACTTGTTTCGTAAAAAAGATATACAGACATCGGCGGATACAGAGTATCATTTCGCAAAATGCCTTTCTGCCCTTGATTTAACCCTTCTGGGTGTCGGCGCTATTATCGGTGCCGGAATTTTTGTGTTAACTGGAATTGTGGCCGCAACCCAGGCCGGCCCTGCAATCGTTTTTTCCTATATCCTTGCCGGTCTGGCCTGTGCTTTTTCTGCTTTATCCTATGCCGAGCTGGCTTCGATGATCGGCGGTTGCGGCTCTGCTTATGGTTATGCTTATGCAGGGTTCGGCGAATTGATAGCCTGGATTGTCGGCTGGGATTTATTGCTTGAGTATTCCATTGCAGTATCAGCTGTTTCTGTCGGTTGGAGTGGTTATGCTAAAGATATGCTGCACTCCCTCCATCTTCATCTGCCGAGGCAGTTTCTTACAAGTCCTTTAAATGGCGGTCTGTTTAATTCACTGGCTTTATCCATTATTCTTTTTTTAACGGCTTTGCTCAGTTTTGGCGTAAAATCCTCTGTACGAGTGAATAATATTATGGTGCTGGTAAAGCTTTTAGTGATTATATTGTTTATTTTTGTTGCCGCAGGCGACCTTAATACAGAAAACTGGACACCTTTTGTTCCATTTGGTTGGGGTGGCGTGGTTGAAGGCGGTGCGTTGATCTTCTTTGCTTATATTGGTTTTGATGCCGTATCGACAGCGGCGGAAGAAGCCCATAATCCTCAACGTGATTTGCCGATAGGCATTATTGCCTCACTAACCATTTGTACGGTACTTTATATTATCGTTTCTGCGCTGTTGACAGGCGCCGTACCCTATCAGCAACTGAATGTTTCGTCGCCAATCAGCCATGCCATGCTCATATTGGGGCATCGATTTGTCGCTGGGGCCATTGGCGTCGGTGCTATAGCCGGTCTGACCACGGTGATGCTGGTCTTGTTTTATGGCCTGTCCAGAGTCTTTTTTGCCATGGCCAGAGATGGGTTATTACCCCGTTATTTTGCGGTCACCCATCCTAAAACCAAAACGCCGCTGCGCATTATTCTATTATGCGGCGCCCTCGTAGGAACCGTTGCTGCGCTTATTCCCATCAGTGATCTGGCTGAACTGGTCAACGTGGGAACCTTGTTTGCGTTTATTATTGTTTGTAGCGGTGTGATTATTCTTCGTCGAACTCATCCTGACACTCACCGGCCCTTCAAGACGCCGTTTATGCCTTATGTTCCCATTTTAGGTATTTTCTGTTGTTTGTATCTGATTTTCAATTTGCCGTGGATAACGCTGGTACGGTTTGCGGTCTGGATGGCTGTTGGTATTGCCATTTATTTTCTTTTCAGCAGAAATAACAGCCTGTTGGCTCGTGAAGTACAGATGGAGCCCAAGGCAAGTTAAAAACGGAAGTGACAAAAGGCTTTTAAATATAATAGCTGCTGTAAGTCATCGCTTTGGATATCATGCCCATTAGTTTTCGCACAGGCTGTGGAAGCGTCGTGCCTCCGGCTTGAATCGCGATATCGGCATGATGTCTTTCATCCTCATCCATTTGTTCAAGGATCGCTTTTGTTTTATGATCCTTTTCAGGCAGTCGGGATAAATGATCCTGCAAATGCGCGCTGACCTGATGTTCTGTTTCTGCAACAAATCCCAGGCTGTATTTATCGCCGGCCAGGCCGGCCAGGGCGCCAATCAGGAAGGATTGCGTATACCAGAATAAATTTAAAAGGCTGGGGCGTGACTGCAGCTCCTGGAGGCGTTCCTCACACCAGGCAAGATGATCGACTTCTTCTTCGGCCGCCTTGTTCATTTTATCACGAACATCTGGAAGCTTTGCCGTCAGTGCCTGCCCCTGATAAAGTGCCTGCGCACAAACCTCGCCTGAATGATTGACCCGCATTAAACCGGCAACATGTCTTTTTTCATCTGCGCTCAATTCAGATTCCTGAATGCCTTTTGCAGGAGAAAGCCGTTCAGAGCCGCGTTGTTGAGGCGGCATCACTGTTCGTAAAACCGTGTCAAACTGTTGAATTAAGGTATCGATGAATAAAGGCATTATAAGCTCCCGAGGCTTGCTTTGTTGGCTTCTGCCAGACGCTGCACTGAACCGGTATCAAACCATAGTCCCTGATAAATTTCGCCGCTCAACTGATGGTTATCTGCGGCTGCTCTCAAGATAGGGGTTACGGAGTATCGTCCCATATTATATCCTCTGAACAATTCCGGGCGATAACAGGCAATACCGCTGAAGGTGTGCAATCTTGGCTGATTAGAGATGTATTTTTCGGCCTGTAGCGAGAAATCTCCGCTCAGTTGCAATGATGGGTTGGAAGGAACAAGAACCATGTGCCCCAAAATATCTTCATTTAACTGAATGCTTTCAAACGCAAAATCGGTATAAATGTCGGCATTGATGACAATAAAAGGCTCTTTTCCAAGCAGTGGCAGGGCGTTGACAATTCCACCACCTGTTTCTAATCCTCCGGGAGGTTCGGGGGAGTAGAGAATCTCGACTTCCCATTTTGAGCCGTTACCAAGGTGTTTTCTAATCTGGCCACCGAGATGGGCATGATTGATGATAATCCGTTGAAAGCCTTTTTGAGCCAGTCGTTCAACATGATGCTCAATCAGTGCCTTCTCCTGAACTTTGCAAAGCGGCTTGGGTCTTGTATCTGTAAGCGGTCGAAGTCTTTTACCCCTACCGGCAGCAAGTAGCATGGCCGTTTTCATTAAATATTAACCCGCTGGTTGAGTAAATTTAAAAAAGGCTGCAGCGGTTCGTAAATTGCTGCACATTCCCGGATATATTGCAACGTTAATGGCAGGTTTTCAAGATAAGCAGATTTATTATCTCTTAAATAGAGTCTTGAAAAAATCCCGGCAACTTTTAAATGGCGTTGAAGTCCGCAAAGATCAACCGCCCGAATGAATTCATCAAGTTGATAGTGCTGCAGAAGCGGAGAGTTCTGCCAGAACCACTCTATCCAGCGCAGAACTTTTTCCCGTGGCCACTGTACATAGCAATCTTTAACCAGTGAAACTAGATCATAGCTGACGGGGCCGGTCATTGCATCCTGAAAATCAATGATGCCCAGCCCATTGTCGGTTACCAGTAAGTTTCTGGAATGATAATCCCGATGAATAAACACCTTGGGTTGCTGGTTTATTTCATCCAGCAAGTCATCGATGGTCTTTTCCAGGAGCTGTTCTTCTTCTGGAGAAAGAGTAATAGACAACAAACGGTTTAGAAACCATTCTTTAAAAAGATGGGTTTCTGTCTTCATATATGGAATATCAAATGCTGGAATCTCATTGCTGACAGGGCAGGTTTGAATTTGCAGTAGAGCCTTGAGTGCTTCTGTATAATAGAAATCTACGGTTTCATCATTTAAACAGTTTAATAGCAGTTCATCACCAAAATCTTCCAGTAGCAAAAAACCCTGGCTTTGATCGGTGGCAAGAATTTTAGGTGTTTTAACATCATTCTGAGCCAGTAGCTTTCCAACACGAATAAAGGCCTCTGTAGGTTCTTTTTCCGGAGGCGCATCCATAATGACCGCCTGGTAAGAAGGGCTGGATAAACGGAAATAGCGTCGAAAGCTTGCGTCGCCGGCAAGGGTGGCTATTTGATATTCCTCGTTTTGAGGAACAATGGTTTTTATCCAGTTATTTAATTGCTCTGTTCTGGTTTGCATAAGGGTCAATGGGTCGTATTTTAAAACTAATTGATAATAGATTATCCCCTTTTAAAAAAAAGGTTTTATCCTCCGAGTAAGCATTATAAACTACTGTCTGATTTTGGAATAGCTTAGAGCAGGGCTTTGGCAAAAAAAATAGTTTTTTTTATAATAAATACCCTTGTTGCACTTATTTTTTCTTTCCTTCCGGCCGTTGTCTGCGCCAAAGGAAATCAAAAAGAAGTCGTGCGCGCCTGCGTACCCGTTTTTTCATCCAATATGGACGCTGCCGACAGGTCTCATTATGCCCGTTGTCTGTTATGGCATGATGAGACGGGCCAAGGGCTTTGTCAGGGGCAATATACTCCGATAACGTTGCCTCATTATAAAGATAAAGAAGCGGTTATGTTGGAAGCTGATTCCACGTCCTTCTATATTGACAGACCCTTAAGTTCTATCCTGAAAGGCAATGTGCGAGTGCAGCAGGCTGATCGTATGATTAGTGCCAATACCGCTTATGTTTATAGAAATTCAAAATCCGGGCAGGTTGAACGTATTGAGTTGGTTGGAGATATTGAATACAGGGAGCCGGATCGGCTGATTTGGGCTCAAAAAGCAAATATTCATCCTCAAGACAAAACTGGAAAAATCGAAAATGTTCTTTATCGCCTTGATTTAAATAGAAAAAATACATCATTGCCGGCCTGGGGGCGAGCCAGTTTGATTCAACGTTTCGCTAATCAGGATTTATTACTGAAAAAAGCAAGTTATAGCCAATGTCCGCCCAAAGATAAATCCTGGGTGATCGAAGCAAAAAAAATTGAAATTAATTATGCTGAAGAAGAGGGCGTGGCAAGGGATGCCGTTCTCCGGGTAAATGATATCCCTGTGCTTTATACGCCTTACATCAGCTTTCCGACAACAAAGAAGAGGAAATCAGGATTCCTGATGCCGTTGATAGGTCACAATAATGTGACTGGGTTTGATGTTGTTACTCCTTATTACATGAACATCGCGCCAAATTACGATGCAACATTATATCCTCATTATTACTCCAGCAGAGGTGGAATGATGGGGGCGCAGTTTCGGTATTTGAATCCTTATGGTTCAGGAATTGTCGAGGGGCATTTTCTACCGCATGATAAGGCCTTCGCCACTTTTATTCAGAATAATGTCAATACCTTCCCTTATTTAGAAAATATGTCAACGAATCGTTGGTTTTTTGGCCTGAACAGTGCGACACGTTTCAACCGCAATCTGCAAGCAAATATCAAATTCCAGGAAGTGTCGGATAATTATTATCTTCAAGATTTCAATACCAATCTGGCAACGATTACCGAGAGGCAGCTGCAAAGAAAAGCCGATATTGTTTACACCAACGATCACTGGCGTGTTGCTGCTTTGGCGCAGAGCTACCAGACGCTTAATCCCATTAATGAGACGGTGGTGTCCGGGATTTATGAGCGGCTTCCAGAAGTGTCGGCGCATGGTAATTATTATGATTTGCCTTTCAATGGAGCAATATCAATCGCAGGGCAGTATGATCAGTTTCACTGGCCTTCTTTCCAGCAGAATGTAGCACAGGGGCCTCGATTTTATTTCAATCCTGCATTGAGTTTTCCGCAAATGAAACCATGGGGTTTTATCACTCCAGCCGTGCAGTTTGTGGCAAATTATTATGATGTGAAGTACGATGGAACGTTCAATCAGTCGCATTATGAATATATTTTACCCAGATACAGCATCGATGGCGGCCTGTTTTTTGAAAGGGATTTTAGTATTTCAGGGCATCCCTTTACCCAGACGCTTGAGCCAAGATTGTTTTATCTGAATGTACCTTACCATGATCAAACGGAAATACCCGTCTATGACTCAGGATATTTAATTTTTAATTTTGATCAGTTGTTCAGAACGAACCGTTTTTCAGGATTTGATAGAATAGGAGATACCAACCAGTTAAGCTATGCCGTTACCAGCCGGTGGTTGAATCAGGAGTCTGGAGAAGAAAAAGCCAGCTTTTCGGTGGGGCAGATACGTTATTTCACTGATCGACGAGTAAAACTCTGTCAGTCGGTGACGGGGTATTGTGTTGATGATCCTAAAGCAATGGGGTTTTTATCAAACACCGCCAAAAACTCCCCACTTGTTGCCCGGGCAGAATATCATTTTAATCCATCATGGATAGCAACAGGTGACTTTGTCTGGAATCCTGCGACGCATGCAACGAGTAACAGTCATTTGAATTTTCATTACCAGCCTTATGAAAATCATATTATCAATTTTGGCTATACCTACCTTGTTAATGGGGATATCACAAAATTATACGATACTCGCCGACAAACTAATAATCTCCATCAGGCAACCATTGCTTATGCCTGGCCTTTTAATGATCGCTGGAGCAGTCTGGGAGCCTACAGCCATAACATCAGTAAAGGATATGGAATGTTGTCTTTTCTCGGCGTTCAATACGACAGCTGCTGCTGGGCTATGCGGTTGATGGGCGGCAGGAGTTTTAAAAGTTTGAATCGTTATGCAAGACCGGAGTACAACAATAATGTATATTTACAGATTCTGCTGAAAGGGCTTGGCTCCGTTGCCAGCAGCAGCCCCGGCAGCACAATCAACACCTATGTTCCGGGCTATGTAGATTCGTTCAGCCATTGAGTGAAATAAAAGGAATGGATAAAGTTCTGTGCAACTCACAGGCTTTACGGTAAAATAATGTGGCTTGTGTTCATGAATTGTAACAAAGTCAATTGCTTAGAGGAAAATTATGATAGTTCGTACAGCATTTTTATTCATGTTATCTATATCAACACTGTTTGCACAGGAGATTCAGCAGCTTGATAAAGTTGTGGCGGTTGTTAATGATGATGTGATTACCGAAACGGAGCTCAATCTTGAAACGGATACCATAAAGAAACAGATGAGTTCTCAAAAAGCCGAAATACCTCCTGCCCCCGTATTAAAAAAACAGGTTCTGCAACATTTGATACTTTCCAGGCTGCAACTGCAACTGGCGAAAAATAATAATATTACAGTGGATGATCTTGATCTTGATGAAGCGATTAAAAAAATTGCCGGCAATAATAAAATGACGCTTTCAGACTTGCGCAAAGCCGTCAGCAGTCAAGGCATTGACTGGTCAGCCTACCGTGAAAATATTCGAAAAGAGATGTTAATTTCAAATGTGCAGCAAAAAGCAGTCAAAACTGATTTAGACATCAGTCAAAAACAGGTCGACGAATATTTAAAAACAGCACGTAAAACACAGGCTTTACAAGGTAAATATCATGTTAAGAATTTAGTTATTCCTTTAACTGATGAACCCGGTCCCACAGAAATAAAGTCTGCTATGCAAGAGGCTGAAATATTAAGAAAAAAAATATTAAATGGTAAAAGCCTGGCAGATGTTGCAGCGGATGCTGACAAAAAAGGCGAAAACTACTCAACCAATGATCTGGGTGCGCGTAATTTGGCGGAGCTGCCTGATATTTATGTTAAACAGCTTAAAAATATGAAATCCGGAGCCGTTTCCCAACCGATTCGAGCAGGGAATGGTATTCATCTGATTCAACTGGTTTCTTACTCTGGCGGTGATAATAGCAAGCATATGGTAAAGGTTACTCATGCCAGACATATTTTATTAAAACCGGGACTCAGCACAACAAAAGCTGAAGCTGAAAAACAGGTAAGAAATCTCTATCAGCAATTAAAAGCAGGTAAGAACTTTGAAGAGTTGGCGAAACAATACTCTGTGGACTTAACCAGTGCGGCCAATGGCGGTGACCTTGGTTGGATAAAACCGGGTGAAACCGTTTCTGAATTTGAAAAAGCAATGGATAAACTTTCTCCAAATGAAATCAGTCAACCTGTGCAGTCTACTTTTGGCTGGCATATTATTCAGGTGCTTGCCCGTAAAAACATAGATGATTCCGAAGCGTTTGAGCGTCAAAGAATTATGATGTTTCTGCAACAACGAAAATTTTCAGAAGCAGTGCAAAGCTGGCAGCAGCAGATGAAGGCTGATGCATATGTGGATATTCTTGAAAAGGAATATGCATGAAGCCATTACTGGTCACCAGTGGCGAACCTGCTGGAATAGGGCCGGACATTTGTCTGGCTCTTGCGTCGCTGGAAATTCCAGTCGTCATTGCCATTGACCCAGAACTTTTAACTTCGAGAGCTTCTTTATTGGGAACGCAATTAGAAATTCTGGAATATAACCCCTCGGATGATACAATTTTTAAAAAAAACAGATTAGTTATTCTTCCTATCCAAAATGAAGCCCGGGTAAAACCCGGTGTTCTGAGTACAGAAAATTCCAACTATGTTTTAAACATGTTATCTGTTGCAGTTGACCGCTGTCTTAACGGTGATTTTTCTGCTTTGGTTACAGCGCCGGTACATAAAGGTATATTGAATGATGCTGGATTTAAATTCAGCGGCCACACAGAATTTCTGGCAGAAAAATGCCATGTTGAAAAAGTCGTTATGATGCTGGCAAATGAAAAAATGAGAGTTGCACTGGCCACAACCCATTTACCATTATCAAAAGTTCCTGAAAATATAACCCATGATTCTTTGCATCAGATACTAACTATATTATATAGGGCATTAGTTCATGATTTCGGAATTAGAAAACCAAAAATAAAAGTAGCTGGACTCAATCCACATGCTGGAGAAGGTGGGCATTTAGGTTACGAAGAAATTGACGTCATTAACCCAATAATTAAAAAGCTAAGAATAGCCGGAATGGATATTCAAGGTTCATTTTCGGCAGACACATTATTTAAGGATAATGACGATTGCGATGCTTACCTGGCAATGTATCATGATCAAGGGTTACCTGTTCTTAAATATTCAGGATTTGGTAAGTCAGTCAACATTACATTGGGGCTGCCCATTATAAGAACATCCGTTGATCACGGAACTGCAATTGAACTTGCCGGAACAGGGAAAGCTGATGCTGGAAGTTTAATATACGCTGTCAAGGCAGCTATGGATATGGTAAAAAACAAGGAGTAAAACATGACGCTTGTAAGTTTAATTGCAGCAGTCGACCAAAATAATGGATTAGGCCTGAACAATCAGTTGTTATGTCATCTCCCTGCCGATTTGAAATATTTTAAAGAAACGACCATGGGAAAACCCATTATTATGGGTCGGAAAACCTATCAATCCATTGGCAAGCCTCTTCCAGGAAGAAGAAACATTATTATAAGCCGTCACTTCAAAACAAATGACAACATAGATGTTGTTTCTTCTATTGAACAAGCCATTCATCTTACAAAAGAGAAAGAAATTATGATTATTGGCGGTGAAAGTATTTATCGGCAATCCATTGATCTTGCAAATCGCATATATTTAACAGTGATACACCATAAGTTTAAAGCAGATGTTCACTTTCCTTTGTTAGATGAAACAGAATGGAACTGTGTTTCAGAAGTATTTTTGAAGAAAGATGACAAGAATATCTACGATTTAACCTTCAAAACATTTGATCGAATCTAAAATTTAAGTGTAAAAGCTATTCTTTGACACAAAAAAAAGAGCAGAGAAGCGAAATATTGGAACTTAAATCACTAAAAAATAGATTAACAGACGAATAAACAGAGGGAACTTCAACGCAATGCCATGGATAATTCTGCTCCATTGAATGCAATAATATTTCGTTTAATAAAAAGATAAACCAGAATTAGAAGCGATTTTTAAAAACTTCCGAAAAAAGATAAAAAAAGTGAAAAAAAT
>FYBJ01000116.1_pt1 | contig 46372 bp, 42 predicted proteins | sample 1134611 | NCBI WGS metagenome assembly FYBJ01 (sample SAMEA104116008, study PRJEB20421) | marine metagenome | isolation source: marine
ACAGGATGAGGTACTAGAACAAACAACCCCTTCTAGCAGGAACGCTCTTAGTGTTCTTATCCATAATAATCTTCTTCTAATCTCTGTTAAAGGCATTGGTCGGTTTAAATTGATGGCTCCACCTTTTATTTCCATCATAATCAATATTCAACACTCTATAAGAATTTTTTATTTTTATGACGAATTAAATCATAAAAATTTTCCATAACAGCAATAAATGAATTATGCCTATGCCAAAATGGTGGAAAATCTCCCTGCTTTTTTACTAAAGCTGCCACAACTTTCGTGTGAGAGGCAGGGTCTTTTTCAATTTCATCAATTACACCCATCTCCCAAAACGATGCTTGCGAGGATAATCTTTTATGCTGGAACTCTGTAATTTTTGAATAGAGTGTATCCTCTAATACGACTTGAGTATCTTCGGGAGAAGATAAAAATTCAGAAAAAGCTTTGCCCAGTTCAGTTTTTTTCAGTTCAACAATTAATTGGGCAGGAGAAATGCCACGTAAGCTAAACAACAACATCGGCTCACTATCTAATATATTAGCTATGCGGTAATAAACACCGGCAATATGCTTACATGGGTTATCCCAATCGGGACAACTACAGCTCGCCTCCACATCATCATAACTTTTGGGTAACAAGTAACTTGATGAGAAAGCATCATCGATATCAGCTGGTATTTCATTTAACATTAATTTTGACAACCAACTCGCGTTATTACCTATTTGCTTAATTGCCGCTTGCCATTGTTCTTTCGAAATCGTGTTAAATTTAATGTCAACTTTATACCTGGGCTCTTTGGTTACGCCAAAATATGGATTGATGTTGCCTCTTATGGTGGCTTTCACATGATTATCATTTTGCTCAAACTTCAATATACGGTTGTCTGTCCGATAAGAACGGCCTCGGGAAAGTCGACCTGGGTCGATAAACCCTTCCAAAGCTAATACAAATGACTCACCCCACCAGGTCTTATGATGCTTCATATGCTTCCTCACTATTGACTTTGCTGAGCTTGATTAAGTCGATAAACGATTTTGAATCAAGCTTTGATAACCACGACTCATCACTACCAACGACCAAATCGGCGACTCGCTGTTTGTCTTCAAGCATTTTATCTATCTTTTCTTCAATCGTACCCATCGTAATGTATTTATAGGCAAATACTGTTTTTTGCTGTCCAATACGATAAGCCCTATCAGTGGCTTGATTTTCTATCGCAGGATTCCACCATCTATCAAAATGAATAACATGATTGGCTTTAGTCAGGGTGATACCAACGCCACCTGCTTTTAGAGATAAGATAAAAACACCAGGCTTTGATTGTTCATCTTGGAACTCATTAATCATGGTCTCGCGTTTTTTCCGAGAGGTGCCGCCATGCAGATAATACGTGTGCAATCCAAACTCGGTTTTTAACATTTTATTGATGGCATTACAAATATCAGTGAACTGGCTAAATATCAATAAGCTCTCACCATTGCTGATAATTTCTTTGGTCATTTCAGCTAAGCGCTGCAATTTTACGGAACGAGACAAACTGAACTCCGAGTTATCCTGTAATACTTGTGCAGGATGGTTGCAACATTGTTTCAGTTTTAGCAAAGATGAAATAATAATAGCGCTTCGTTTTGCCAACTCTTGGTTTTCAGCTAACTCTTTGGTTATATCTTCAACGATAGATTGATAAATAAGAGCCTGCTCTTGGCTCAGCTCACAATATACTTTTTGCTCAATTTTATCGGGTAAATCTTGGATGATATTTTTATCTGTCTTAAGTCTTCTTAAAATAAACGGTTCAACCAGTTTTTTTAGTGCTTTTGTTTTATGAGGACAGTTATCTCTTTGTATTGGGTACTCAAAGGTGTTTTTAAAAGCACTTCTGGTGCCTAAAAATCCGGGGTTTAAGAAATTAAAAATAGACCATAAATCTAATAGCCTGTTCTCAACGGGTGTTCCGGTTATGGCAATACGTGAAGTAGATGGAATTTTATAAAGAACTTTGGTTTGTGCCGCCAAAGGGTTTTTAATATTATGCGCCTCATCAAGTATCAACCGTGACCAGTTGTAATCATTAAACAGCTTTTTATCCCGTCTAATCGTGCCATAAGAAGTAATGACCATATCAAAATTTTCAACATGCGCTGCAAATTCTTTATCATCTTTCCTTTTTGCACCATGGTGTATCATTGCCTTTAGTGAGGGGGCAAACTTGTCCATTTCACGAAGCCAATTGCCCACCACTGATGTGGGTGCCACAAGCAACGCTGGTTTTTCTTTAGGGTTTAATAGCAATAACGATATAATTTGCATGGTTTTACCCAAGCCCATATCATCTGCAAGGCATGGATTAAGGCCCAAATTTTCTAGGTAGCTAAGCCATGATAGCCCCCTTATTTGATAAGGTCTTAGCGTTGCTTGTAAATTATTGGGCTGTTTTTCTAATTCGATTTTATCTTTGTTACTAAGCTTTGATAGCATTTCCTCCATCACCGTATCGAGCTCAACATCATAAATCTCTGAGTCGGATGAAGTCATTAATAGGTCTTTAAGGCTGCCTGTTGTTTTATCTTTTATTTGTGACTCAATGAGTTTTTGCATTTTTTCCATTTCGGATATATCAATTTCTACCCATTGTCCACGAAAGTATACAAGCTCTGTTTTTGACTCCAAGAGCGCTTGCCATTCCTCATAACTCACCTCATGCTCACCCATAGCAAGCCTATAATCAAAGCGTGCTAAATTTTCAGCATCAAAGTAACCAGTTGGATTATCACTATCTGACTTGTTGGATTTCGAGGCCTTCATTTTAATTTTGGCTTTAACCCGTCCTTTTGATGACCACCATGAAGGTACAATAATTCGATAGCCGCTTGCTTTTAGTGTCCATGCATCTTCTTTTAAAAACTGATAGGCTTCATCTGTATCGATAGAGATGGTTGAGTCAGTCATGTTAGATAGAAAAACAGCTTCTAATTTAGGATAAACTCTGCAAGCAAGACCTAGCTGAAGCAGCAACCCTTTGTCAATCGAAGAACCAAACATTTTCTCATTAAGTGCTCGGTTTTTGTCTTTTGTTGTATAGTAGTCGCTTATGGAAATAATAAACGAAGGATCTTTGTGTGATTGCATTAAAACTTCGAGCGACCAATCATTGCTATTGTCATCACTTGCACTATTTAAACGAATACACACATTAAATGGAGAGCCATATTGATCATGTGAGAGATTATTCTTCCAAGCCAGCCATTTTGTATAGTCTTCTTCAGTAATCTCAAGCGCAGCGCAGTTGAGCATTTTCTCAATAATTGTATCTTTACAGTCATTGTATAATTTATTACTAAATCGTGTGGTTAATATAAGCTTGTTTAAGGTCGATTCACTAAAATGTCTTAACACGGTAAATCGGTCAACAAACTTCTTTTCGCAAAGACAACCCGAAAATGGCATCACTTGCGCAAGTGTCCTTAGTTTTTTTTCAAAATCGAAAGAAAAAGGCTGCCACTTCCTGTAATACTTTATTTTGGACTTTTCTTTTTTTGCAACAATAGAAGGTATATATTGATCATTATTTATGACCTCAGATAACTCTGCTCCAACTTTAAGCCAACACTTTGTATCATCTGCAAATTGAATATCTTCATCCAAATAGTATTGTAAAAAATTTAATGCTTTTAATATCGATAATGGAGATTCAATTTCAATCGCATGAAGTATAAAAGGCTTTAATGATTTGTGCTCACTCGCTTCAATATCACAATAATTACAAATAAGTGGAGAAGGGATTGGATTCTCTTCTTTATTACAGGGGAAGTATACTTCAACCGCTACCGAATTAGCTTGGGCTGCAATATTAGTCTGATACCAATCGATAAGTTTATCCTTCTTCAACTGATAAGGGTAAAAATCTTTGCCTTTAATAACCTCGTTAGATTCCACCCAAAGCAGCAGCCGCCCATTATTGTTAAAATCCTCTGATTGCTGTTGGTAAAATATATGAATTAACTTCATGAGTTTTCTCTTTTTTGTAATCGATCAATACGATATTGGTCAAAACCAACATCACATTACCAAATGAGTATTGAGCACGGATTATGTTGATAAATGATTTAGCATTACAAACCTGGTGATACTTCAAAAATATATTCTGTAACCTTATGATTTCTTTTATATTTACTTTTTTATCACCTGATAAATACAATAAAAGAAGCCATTGTACAACCTTAGTTCTAGAAATTGAGGAATTGCCTATAATCACTGCGCAATGAAGATTAAATAAAAAACGCTATTCTTTCAAGATCCATAACATGATGATTAATAAAATACCTATTTATTAATCAATTTAAATTGCTATAATGATTAATAAAAGATAAGGTTATTAATCATGACTTGGAACTGGCAAGTACAAAATTGGCCAAATTTTGCTTGGGATAAAGATAAGTTAGAAAAATATGAGCGCGAATTTATTTTAAGCGCTGGTGTCATTATTGGTTCATCTGAGCACCTTTCCAATGAAGATAAACAAGACTTATTTATACAATTACTATCTAGTGAAGCAGTAGACACCTCTTTAATAGAAGGTGAGCATTTAAACCGTGATAGTGTCCAATCATCTATAAAAAAAGAGCTAGGATTATCGGTAGATATTAAAAAATCAACACCTGCTGAGAAAAGTATCGCGATGATGATGGTTGATTTATACCGCAACATTGATGAACCATTGACACATGACACCTTATGCCATTGGCACAAATTGTTGATGAGACATGATCATCGTATAGAAGTGGTAGGAGAATACCGAACACATGAAGAACCAATGGAAATTGTATCAGGCCCTGATTATGCGAAAAAAGTCCATTTTATAGCACCACCATCAAACACTGTTCCAGATGAAATGAGCCGGTTTATTAAGTGGTTTGAAGACACATCGCCCAGCGGTAATCATCCGCTGCCTTCATTAACCAGAGCTGGTATTGCTCATTTATGGTTTGAAAGTATTCATCCATTTGAAGATGGGAATGGCCGAATTGGTCGAGGCATAGCAGAGAAAATTTTGTCTCAGGGGTATCCGAATGCAATGATGACCGTATTGGCTAAGATATTATTACAAAAGAGAAAAGAATATTATGACCAGTTAGGCAAAGCAAGTATTACACTAAACTTAAACGAGTGGTTATTGTGGTTTGCCAAAATCGTTATTGAAGCACAACAAAATACTAACTTATGGGTTCATTGGATCATTGAGAAGGCTCGCTTTATGCGCAAGGCTCAAAGTCACGTCAATGAACGCCAGGAGAAGGTCTTACTTCGTTTGTTTCGAGCAGGCCCTGAAGGTTTTAAGGGTGGTTTGAGCGCAAAAAATTATATGAGCATTACGGGAACTACTATTGCCACCACTACAAGAGACTTACGAGATTTAGTTGAGAAAAACTTCCTCAGGAAAACGGGCGAACGCAAATCAACCCGATATTATTTGAACATCGATATTCCAGATTTAAATTACTCTGCTTGGGATAGAGAGCCTCAGGAAGAATAATGATGGAATGTGGGCAGTTGAGCATGGAAAAAAACGCGCTTAAAACTACCCAAGATCTGCCCAAAAATATTGAGCAGTTAATAAGGTATAGTAATATCAATAAGTTAGCGAAAACTTCCGCGGGTTCAATTCCCGCCGCCTCCACCAATATTTAAGACCACAACAGACCATCTTATACAACCGAAAACTATTGATAATCATGACGTTACAACTCATTAAGAGTTGTTTTTCATGGTCTATCGTTGGCTGCAATTTGTCCCCAAAAAGCCCCCAAATTTTAATGTTTTGCCCCAGTGGCGCCCCAGAATATTGCCCGAAATTTTGGGCTTCCGCCCATCCTTTTTAGCCCATGATTATCCTTCGATGTAAACGGGTATTTCCTATTTAATTTAATAGATTAATTAAAATAAAGATAAAAAATTTCAAAATAATATTTAAAGACAGGATTAAACAGACCGCTAAAAATATTAAGTACCCACTAAAGTACCCATTGAGATTTTTTGAGAAGAAAGGAAAAGACCGGACCCCCTTGATTTTATTGGTCGGGACGAGAGGATTTGAACCTCCGACCACTAGCGCCCCATTCTGCCAAGCCTAATAATAACCGACATTACATTTTTGCTTCATTACCCAGTAAAACCCTTTAATAATAAAGGTTTCGTCAGTTTTCCTTGTATCAAATGATAACATCGAATATCATCCGAGAATACAAAAAAGTGTACCTAAAAGTGTACCTAAACGGAAATCTGATATGAGCAACTTTACCAATACCTATATTAAAAGCCTGAAACCTCAGCCTAATAAACAATACGAAATATACGAAGGCGAAGGGTTTGGTATCAAAGTATCTCCCAAAGGCACCAAGGCATGGATTTATCGTTATAAGATAAAAGATAAAACGGAAAAAGTCAGCTTAGGCCATTATCCGAATATGAGTCTGGCTGATGCTAAAAGAAAATTCATCGAATTAAAAGAATTAAAACGCCAGGGCATTAATCCCAAAGAGGCACTCACTCCAAAGCAGGATGAAGCAAAAACGACAGTAACAAATTTGGTGAATCGTTGGTATACAAATTATATTGCCAAGCACCGGAAGCAACCTTTGCAAATCCGCCAGCTCATTGATGCTGATATCATCCCTCTTTTAGGTGAAAAAAACATTGTTGATCTGGAAGCAAAAGACATCACAAAAGAATTAGATAAAATTGTTGCCCGCGGCTCAAATGTCCATGCCAACAAAGTATTAAGCGCCATCAAACAAGCATTTAATTATGCCGTCAGTAGAGGTGAGCTTAAAGCAAATCCGGCAATGTATATTCGCGCTAGAGATATTGGTGGAATAGAAAAGCCCAGAGAGCGTTTTTTAACATTGGATGAAATCAAACAGCTTTGGCTATTCCTAAGCGAAGGCAATCATGGTGTCTCTCTACAAATTACCAATGCGATTAAAATATTGTTATTAACTGGCGTTCGCACCGGCGAATTGCGAATTGCCCGATGGGAAGAATTTGACTTTGAAAATTCCCTTTGGACCATTCCCGCAGCAAATACCAAAACCGGCATTACAATGCGAGTCCACCTTACAGATAAGGTCAAATCGCTATTTATGGAACTCTACCATTGCAGCCTGGGCGAATACGTTATCAGCGGCGCAGATAGCATCAGCCCAATCACCGATCGCGCCATACCCCGCGCAGTCATCCGTTTGCAAGAAAGAATAGGCATTCCTAAATGGACAGCCCACGATCTTCGCCGGACTTTTGCTACTCAACTGGGTGAAACATTAAATATTGATCCTGTGGTCATCGAAAAATGCCTAGGCCATAAAATGCCTAAGATTATGGCTACCTATAACAAAAATGAGATGTTGCCACAGAGGAAAGAGGCTTTGGAAAAGTGGACGGATTATGTAATCGAGCTGGTTTCAGAAACAGTCGCTCTGTAATTTTAAATCGTATTATTTTTTGACAACGTACAACTTTAATGGTACACTTTATTATGAATAAGAAACGTGAATTGGTAGCATATGAAGGCGAATCTTTTACCATCGAATGGTATTTTGACGCCAAGGATTCCAGCGAGGCATTGGAGTATTATAACAGTTTAAACAAAGCAGAAAGAATCCAGCTTTTAAAACTGTTAAAACGAATGGGAGATAATGGCGAGATCAAAGATAAAACAAAGTTCAGGAGTGAAAGGGATAAAATTTATGCCTTTAAGCCACAGCCTGATCGTTTTTTATGTTTTTTCTACGAAGGTAAAAAAATCGTTATTACCAATGGATTTCGAAAGAAACAACAAAAGCTACCTCTTAATGAAAAAGACAAGGCTTTAAAAAACCGAAATGATTATATTAATCGCGTAGAGCGAGGTGATTATTATGAATAAGAAACCACTTTCAACATTTGAACGAGAAATGCAGGATCTTGAATTCAAACAGCAGTTTGAAGAAGAGTATCAGGACTTCTTGTTGTCTGAAATTATTCGTGAGTTAATGGAAACCAGTAAAAAAAGTGTTAGGAAACTGGCTAGTGAATCTGGTCTTTCCAGTACCGCCATTCAAAACCTACGTTCAGGTGCGCAGGAAGATATGAAGCTGACTAATTTTCTTAATGTTTCTCATGCTTGTGGTTATCATCTTGTGCTTGAAAAGGATGGGAAAAGGATTTGTCTTTAGCTTTTGGAGGACGCGGGTTCAACTCCCACCGCCTCCACCAATATTCAAGACCACAACCATCTGAGAGAACCTAAAACCAATGACAATCATGAGGTTACAACAAATTAAGAGCTGTTTTTTGAAATGCGCCCCATCGTCAAGACCACTATTTTAAAAAAATTTGTGAGATCTTAGTCTGTTAAAATAATAAACAAAAAATTCTTTTACTGTGCTTGTGGGTATGTGGGCGAGAAGCCAGTGAGTGTGGTCAAGCTGTGGATAACGCATCTTTTTGCGTTATCCATGGCTTGTCCACACGATCCGGAGGACACTGGCTGGTCCGTTAGGACTCGTCCATATATCCACAAGCCTTTCTTTCCTGCTTAAAGTAAACTTCAGCAGGTGTTTTATAATCCAACGACTGATGCCACCGTCGCTTATTATAAAATTCTACATACTCGGCAATTCCTTGTCTGAGGTCTTTCACCGTATTGAACTCATACAAGTAAAACTTCTCTTGCTTAAAGTTGCGCCAGAAGCGTTCGATGTAAACGTTATCAATACATCGACTATAATGCACCCCAGAATATTGCCCGAAATTTTGGGCTTACGATCATCTTTTATAACCCAAAATTATCCTTGGGTTTAAACCGGCATTTCTTACACAATTTTTCCATTCATTTAATTTCATATGAAAAATGAGAGAGTTTAGATCAGATATTTTTGTGATTTTGGTTTTTCTATCTAAGATAATCCAGAGGCAAATTGTTTCGGGAACCATATTTATTTGATCTATCGTTATATCAATTTGATTACTCTGGATCAGTTTGACAGTATTAATTGCTTGATCAATAACATAATTTAGTTTTTGAGGTGTTCCAAATTTCACAAAATATAAAGTCCCTTCTTTAAACAAATCCATTTTTTCAATTCTATATTTTTTATCAAGAGACTGACAAACTTTGTCGCAATTTATATAGCCTAATTTTGCATGCCGCTTGTTAAATTCATCTTCTGTAGAATCTAAAACAAGTTCATCCATAATTTCTAACCCAATTGAATCAACTTCCTTTTGTAGAAAATCAACGTATTTTTGATTAAATTTATACCATTGACCATCAATCAAACAACACCTATTATCCTCATCAATAAAATCGATCAATTCCTTCAATGGCGCACTTCGAGGGCGTCCATATTCATTATGAATTTTTACCCTTATGTTATTAATGTTATCTTTAATATCGATATTATTGCTTTGCAAAAAACTATTTAACATAGCTAGACTTAGCTCTCCTTTTGGATTTTTAGCCTCTCTTCTCTTTGGCAAGTAAATGCTATATTCCAGTTGATCAGAAAATATAAAATCAACTCCTGATAACGAGATTAAATTTTCTTGCAAAGTTGAGTTATCTTGTCTAGATATTGCTTCTGCTAATAATTCATCAAGCCGTTTTATCTCTTGTATATCGGAAATTTTTATAACTCTAGGAATTGAAATTATTGGTAGCTGCTGCAATGATGCCTCAATTTTTTCTATGAAATTTGGAAGATTGTCTAGCTGAACATTTATATTGAATAATACTGACTGACCAAAACTAGCTGTCTTTCCCCACAAATCATTATTGATGGTATTTGCTCTCAAATAATGAGTAGACTCACCACTATCAAAATCAACCTCACTTCCTCCTTGGTAAGTGGTGACGATTTTATGCTTTTTGCTTTTATAAAATTTTGAATTTTTTATTTTTAAATTTTCTGGATCAGCTATACGCTCTGCTAAGTTTAACCCAAAATCTAAGTCAGAAAAGTTCTTAAGGTAAAAATGACTTTTACCCAAACTTACGGCATAACATTTATCTGTTGAGGAAATGAGCAACACAGCAAAATAAATTTTATTCTGAGGGATATCAAGTTCTTTAAAAAACTCTCCATAAATTTTGGTCCACCATATATCTACTTCATCAGGTTTATTTGAAAAATAAAAATCCATTGACCATTTATCGATAGTTTTTGAACCAATAGACTTCAAACCAACAGCCGATAACTTCTCAATCAGTAGAATCTTTTTTTCTTTAAGGATCTTATAAATATTATATTTAGTAGCCATTACTATGAGCTCCCTGTTTAGTTGTATTCTACAATTTAATTAAAATACAACAGCTACTCTGATCCGGATAAAAAATTGCAGTTATAGCAGTATTCCTAGCGAACACTTGTTTACCGGGCTAATAGTTATCTTATTAAAAATTCTTATAAAATGCTTCAGCATCAAACTTCACAAACTCTTCAGACTTGTTACTACTTCGAGCTACCACCTGAAATGGCTCGAGGCGGGCAATCTCTGTTTGTAAATCTTTTGCAGTTTTATTACTGCATCCAAGAATATCTTGAACAGAACTTGCTGATACGCCTTCACACTGAAATATATATGCAAACTCAAGAAGCTCCTGAAAGTTGAAAAACTTTTGCTGATAGTCATTGGGCGATTGGCTGGCAAAGAAAACTACTATTCCCTTTGAGCGACCCTCACGGATAATTTTTTCAAGAAAAATATTTTTTTGGCCCAGATAATTATGGGCTTCATCAATTACAAGAATCGTTCGAATAGTTCTTCTGCCATCTTGAACAGGACTGTCTGGAAGTGACGCCATTTCTTTGTATAAACGTTCAATAATCAAATAGCCCACTAGCTCTTTCAAGACGGGCATTGCGTGAACATCAACAAGTATAGTTCGGTTTGAAATTTTTTCTATTGGTTCTACCTCACTTCCGTGGGACCAGAATAAATCAAAGTCAGCAAGATCCCTTAGAACCTCGACTAAACTGTCATCTTTTTTATTATCTTCTTCATACATTTCTACAACAATATCAAAAACATCACGAAAATCAGGGAACGGCATAGAAAAATCTGCTCTTTTAGCATAAGCAGCTCGAATGGCTTCAGTTAGGGCTCCCTTTTGGACAACGCCTAATTTTGAATTGATCGAAGCAAAACTTTCAGCTTTTTCCCGTGCTGATATGTTAACTGCCTGCTCATCATAAGCTGGAAGAACAAAGGGATTGATCGGTAAAGTCTGATTACCCTGCAATAACCGATATGGTTGCACTTTTGCAATATCAAGGAATTTCTGGTTATCAACAACGTCTCCTTTATAATCAAAGAAGATGAAATTCGTTTGGTAGTTTGACTGTGTACGTATATCTGCAAGAATTTTTAAAAGAAACTGCGTTTTACCAACGCCAGGTTTGCCCATGACTGCTAGATGGGAATTGGCGTGTTTTGAGGTGTTATTTAGCTCAAGAGTCTGATCTTTTTTATCCAGTAAGGTTTTTCCGATATAAATATCAAGCCCGGTTCCTTTGACTTCCTTTCGGCCAGAAAATTGGACCATATCTGCAATTTTTTTCAAAAACAACTCAGCATTGTGATTTGATTCATTAAATATTCGAGTAAGGTGCTTACTACCATTATCAATGTGGTCTTTAATTAATGATTTATTGGAGTAGAACTCATCCTCAGTTAGCTCTTTTTTCTTATGCACATAGCCTAGAATGGTTTTAAAAAAAAGTTCGTCATTTCCAATGAAAGTAGGTCTTTTCATTTCTGCACCACTGAAATCAGAACTACGTGGTATGTCTTTTCCATTAATAGCAATAGATATTGAAAAAGCGATACGTGCTAAGACAAATTTCTCAAGTTTTGTTTCAAATCGAAGTCCAGAGAGTATTTCATCGGTTTCAACCGTGGTATAAAGTCTATCTGCCATCAGTTTTTCTCCCAGAAATAGCCAGTTTTCAGTGTTGTCAGTTCTTGTTGCTGACTGAATACGAGATTTGCAGCACCACTTAAATAATGCTCAAGAATCTTATAGTAATCCTTATCTATTTCTGTATCTGTTGAAAGGATGATCACTTGGTCTCCTGCATTTGGAAAATAGTTTCGGATAATATTATCTCGGTGGGCACTATCAAGACGAGAAAGCGGTGTATCTATGATTATAGGGAGGTTGAGCTGACTTGTTTGCGATAACCCCCATAAAAGTGACAAAGCAAATATTTCTTTTTCACCAGCAGACAGGCCGGATTTTTTAATTTCATGACCATTACGGTCTGTGATTCTAACTTCAAAGCTTTTTTCATCAATAGTAATATCTTTGATCAAACCACTTTTTGACGATAAAAGTTTGTACATTTCAAAAGTTTTTTCTTGTAAAAGATGAACTTTATTCTTGCGCATTCGTACAACAAACTGATTTAAAAGACCTACAATTGCATCGCATTCGTTTATGAAATCACCCTTCTCTCTGGAAACATTGTGTTTTTCATAAAGTTTTTCTATTTCAAGCTCTATTTCGCGAATTTTATTTTCAAGATAAATAATATTTTCTTCCAAAATTCGAAGCTGTTCTGTTTTACGCCCGATCTGAGTTGAACAACTTTCCATCTCCTCCTGAAGATGTTTGAAAAGTTCTTGTTCACTATCCGTTGCGATACCACTATTCAGAGATGCTTCGATTTTCTTTAGTTCAATTTCCAGCTCCTGCTTCTCTTCAATGAGTGGCTTTACCAAAAAAATATCACTATCTTCAAGTTCTTCCAGCTTTTGCAAAATTCGAGCAGCATCTCGATCAGAAAGATTTAAAATCTTTTCCGTTGTTGTTTTGGTATCACCCTCCCGGAGAAGTTTAAAAATCCGCTGCTCTAGTTCCAACATTTTGGATTCAGTAAGTTTTTCTGTATAAATCGGTTCCGGCTCTTCAACAACACGAACAATTTTTTTTGCCAATACCTCAGCATGTTCTTTTATTGCTTCACCTTGAAGAGATTCTCGCTCTTCTTCAATCTGCTTACGAATATCATCATAAAGCCCACCGAGCAAACTAAACGGTAATACTTTTTCACAAAGAGAACGAATTTCATTTTCTAGCTGGCCTAAACGATTGGACGTTTGAATTCTTCTTTTTTCTGTTTCTCGGATTGAATCACGACTTTCAGGATCTCTGTTAAAAGTTGCTTGGAATCTTTTTTTAGCGTCATCATATTGTTCTTTAAATGCTGTCAGTTCCTCTTTTAGTTCATCACGTTCACGGTTAAAGCGAGAAAGTTTAGCATGCTCTTTTTTTAGCTCACTCTCTTTGAAGGCGAGATCTTCGTCGGAAATTTCTATAAAGCCTTTGCGCTCCTCCTGCTTGAGATAAAGTAGATCATTTGAGAGTTGATTAATATTTTGAATACCAAGGGCGGCTTCAAGTGATGATTTCAATCGTACCTCTGAATGGTCATCAGCTGCAATTTCTTGAATCTTCTCACCATCAAAGAAGAAAAATTGAGTAATGCCCGGTGGAATAGTAGCTCTGATAAAATCTTGCCACATCTGTTGATTTTGTACTGATACACGTTTACCGTCTTTAACTACAACAAGACGTTCGTTCAAATCTCTTGCCTTAGGTGCATCTATCACCCCTGCAGCCCAAGATCGCTTAACGATTAGCTCTGAATTATCATCGAGTTCGGCAGTCAATTCAAAACTAATTGCCGCATTACCTTTTGCAAGCTCTTTTCGATTGATTGCTCGATAAAGCTCATCTACTTTTCCTCCGTAGAGACAATAATTGATAGCCTCCATAATGGAGGTTTTACCAGCCCCATTCATACCTCCAATAAGAAAAATAGATTTCCTGTCTTCCCCCTCAGGAAAATAAATTTCTGTTGGAAACTGAAAGGACTTGTAATTTTCTATGGTTAATTTCCGAAATTTCATAATTTCACCTCTTGATCAAAAGAGGATTTAATGATCTCCCGAAGGGCTTCAAAGATACCGGTTCGACGGTCTTTGAATTCAAACTCACGCTCTTTATCCAGCAATTTTAGCACTTTCTCAAAGTTAACTTGATGTTGGGTACAGAGTTCTCCAAGAAGCTTTTTATCATCTTCACTCATTTTCATTTTGAGGCTCCTTCGATAAGGTCTTCAACCCTTTTTTTTGCTTGTGCGAGGAGTTGTTCAGATACCTTCTTAGCTTGCTTAGATTGAATAATTAAATTAGTAATTGTAACAGCCAAACTATCTTGAAAAAGTGGACACGGAAAATTAGCTAAATAATGGCTATCAATAGTTGGATATGAAGTTCCACTACAATCTTTTTCAAATAAATTTCTTATTATTCTTAAGTAAAGCCAGATAATTTCCCTTTGAATAGGCTCTTTTGCTGTACATACAAAAAAAGCACCACTTGAAACCATTTTATTTTCTAATTCATTGTCTATAATTGTAATTGCTCCACGAGTTGGACGAACTTTAGATATCAAAATTTCGCCACCGTTCAATTTTATTTTTGCGTTAGCGGGGAGCCCTGTAGAATAAATTAAGTTTGTATTATATGAGCCATCGGAGATATCCACATCCCCAATTTCTAAATACTCAACCTTCTGATTTTTATGATTTAACGCTTTAAAATTTGGCATCACAATATTTACCAAATATTTCAACGGAATAAACCCGTGGGTGTAATTTTGAATTGCTTGTAAATATGGTTTATATTTAGCATGATAAAATTCTGCATCAATCCTTCCACCATTCACCACTTCGCTAAAACTGGTTTCATAGCTCTTTGATTTTTCTAACACCAACTGATCTAGTCTTAACTCATTTTCTAGAAGTTCTTGCGCTTGAACGTAAAGAGATTTAGCTAATTGATTTTTTTCAAGGGCTACTCTGACTAACGAGCCAATTTCTATTTGTATTTTATTATTGAATATTGGAACAGGTACTTGCTCCAGATCATCTTTATTTAGTCCAGTTTGAATAGCTCCACGTTGTCGTCTTAAAAGACAATTTCTTCCATATTTACTATTGAAATACGCTAACAAAAAATACGGCTCAACTGACGAATCACGAAATATAGTGCTTTTACAACTAAAGATTCCCTTTAAACCTTCAGGGACAACAGCGACATTGCCTAGTGTTCCCACAACAGAGATAAGTAAATCATCTTTTTTAACAGCATATTTACTTAGCCTTTCATAATCTTTAGGCGGCATATAAACGTTATCATCTTCAAGCAATTGAAAAGGTTTCACATCTTTTCCACGGATATACCTAAATGGAGAGTTAGAATCGTAATTAGTCACGTGAAATGCTGAACCAAACGGCCCAATTAAAAACTTACCCAACACTTTAAGAGTTTTGGTACTATTTAGTAAAACAATAGATTCAGCAGCTATATATTCAGGGTGGAAATATTCGCCATCTATACGTTTAGATATAGATACATCAGAAATACTTGTTTCACTCCAAACAGCCATTACTTGGCCCCCCAGAAATCAAATCCATGCTTCTGAGCAAACTTGACGAAAGCTTCAGCAATAAATACCTGAGATTCAGGGAGAGAAGAAGCATCCGAAAGATCATCTGGACCTAAATCAAAATTAACCAGATCCTGGTTAATAACGGGTTGCCCATCATCATACTCAATAAGATTACCATCTTCATCGGTGAGATACTCATAATCACCAGAGTTATTTTTCCCGCCTCGTTCAGATACCGCCATAAAGATTGGGTAGTCCAGTTTCTTGGCAACTTCCGCATCAATCCATCTTTCTTTCAGTGTCCCCAGCAAGTCAGAGTCAGCAAGAAGTAATTCCATTTTTCCTTTATTAGTGAGCTTTTTTAATTCAAATTCGGCATTAGGAATTGCCTTTTCAAGTGCCTTTATATTAGCTTTAATTTTTTTAGTTTGTTCTTTATTTTCCTCTTTTAGCACTTGTTTATCCGATTTCAGTTTTTCCTTCAGAAGTTTTAGTTCAGCTTTAAGCTCATTTTTAGTTCCGTTCCAATTATTGGTGATAACATCCATTTCTTGCTTTGCAGTCATCTCAAGTGCTTCGATATCAGATGATAAATTTTCAAGGTTTTCTTTTTCTTTGAGTAGTTCATTTCGAAGAGCAGACACGTTCTCTTCTGCCAATGTAATAAGATCTACCAGATCAACTGTCTCATCATTATCATCGGATTCATTTTCTTCACTTGTATCCAACGTTTCTGGTTCTTCTTCACCAAAGGCCTCAAAGAGGAGATTAGCAATAGCCTCAGGAATACTATCTTCAGGTACATCTACTTCATCAGAATAAGAGGCTAGAAAGTCTTTGATCTGACCTTCATAGTCAGGGCAGGTTGCGGCTACTTCCTGCTTTATTGTTTCAATATCAGCAATCTGTTCATCAGTATATTTTTGAACAAAAAGTACAGAGGTTTTTGTACCGGTATGGGGTTTAAAGCTGTTTGGATGAAGCCCTACTACAGCAAGCAGTCTTGCCTTACGTAGTATCCATTCACGAATAAATTTAAGCGATGAATTGTTAAATTTTCCTTGAGGCAGAACAATCGCTGCACGGCCACCTGGTTTGAGGAATTTTAATATGCGCTCAATAAAGAGAACATCGCGTTCTTCTTTGGCCCCCTTGTCTTTTGCTCGCTTAAGAGCGGGTTTTCCAAGGTCATAGTGAGCTAGCATTTTTTTGTCTTTTATTTCACCAGCAAAAGGGGGATTTGCAAGAACAACGTCAAATAAAAGCTCATCAAAATATTTCCAAGCGAGATCATCATCCTTTAACACATTTGGTTCATCTTCTCTATTTGGCTTGTTTTTGATAAGCTTCGATTCAAGTAGCTTATTCATCAGGTTCTGGCCTGATTTAGTTTCATACCAAGTTTTAGGATCTAAACTATTAACATCGGGACCAAAAATATTAGTGTGTCCATCACCAGCAATAAGCATCAACGCCCGAGAGGTTTTGGCGGCTCTTTCTTCGAAATCAATTCCCCAGAGATATTTTGCTGCAAATTTATGCTTACGCAGTTCACGACTATCTAAGTCATTAGCAGGATAAGCCCATTCCATTGTGTGAAGAAGAAATCCAGCTGAGCCACATGAAGGATCCATCACAAATTCTTTTTTGTGTGGATTTAACATTCGGACACACATCTCAATAATATGACGAGGGGTAAAAAATTGTCCTTTTTTCTTTTTTGCTTCCGTAGGAAGAAGATATTCAAATGCATCATCCATAATGCGGAGGTTTGAACCCATCAGACGAATACTTTCAATGGGTCCTATGCATATTTGCAAATGCTTTTTTGTTAGCTCAATATCTTCGCCTTCTTTGAAAATACCTGGCCACTCTTCACATGCTTTTTTAAAGAGGCTGTTTATTCTTTCGTAGGTAACCTCAGGATCTAACGCTTTTCCAAAATAAACTTCTTGGCTTTTCCGGTTTTCAAGGGCCTCTTTTTCATCCCAAATTTTTGCAAAAATGATCTTAAATATTTCATTAAACTCGTCTTTTCCACTGTCAGCCAACACGAGCTCTTCAAGATCTTGAATAATTTTTTTAAAATTGAAACTCTTTTTCAACTGGGAAAGACTCTTACGAATTTCAAGAACATCTTTAGGCTCTTGGCCTCGCTTGGGAATATCAACGAGAGTATCATCAAAATTTGCTGGATAAGGTCTAAAAAGGATAATTAACTCACTGCCATTTGACCAAACCCCAACTGGTGACCCTTGGGCATTGAGATAACTTTTTAATTGCTCAATTCCGTCTTTGCGTTTTGGTTTTTTCACTTCAATAATGATTTTAGGGGTTTGCTTCGTAGAATCGGTGTAAACTATAATGTCTGCAGCTTTGGTATTTACTTCTGTTCCAAAGTAAACACTTTTCTCTAGCTCTATTTCATCTCTTCTATACTCATAATGATTGATAAGTTTGTAAACCCAGAGCTGGCGTACAATTTCTTCTGGATTCGATTTTCCTGTTTCATCAAAAACTTGGATTTCCTCCTTTCCTGAAGTGAAAGGAACAAAGCTTTTCATAAAGTATTTTGTTTTACCCGCATCTCGACCTGAATCCGCAATTTTAGGATAGATATTCAATATTTGATGCACGGATTTACCAAGGTTATCAAATTCTGTTAGTTCGTATTTTGTCTTTGGATCTTTAAAGATCTTGTCAATGATTTCATTTGTATTCATCTATTTCTTCCCTCTGCGCCAGAAGCGGAGCCACCGGCTTCAATCCAAGCATCGACTTGTTCTTTTTTTAACTTCCACAAGCGTCCTATACGATGAGCAGGCATATTATGCTTGTCGATCCATTTGTAAACGGTGTCTTTACTGACTCCAAGATATTTACATATTTCATCTACTGATAACCAACGATCATCATTTAAAGATAGTTGTCGGTCAAGATTCAAACTCGATGGTTTTTGTTCAGCCATGATTTTCTTATTATCCAATTTTATATTTTTTAGAAGGAGCAAATAGCATAACCCCACATTAAATCATGCAACAAAAATACTTAATTAGCAATTGGAAATCAAATGTTTTTTGCTGATTAAAGCCGATTTAAGCCATTTCTATCTGAGTTAAAACTGGTAGTCGCAAAGGCTGTCGACCAAAAAATTCTGTTTCCTTATCAATAATTCATTATTTAAAAATGAGGAAAATAAAAATGCGTGAATTGCTGATGAGAAATATTATCTGCCTAAGTTTTGATAACCTCTGATATTCTGTAGCACCGTACCAATGATTTCCAGTCCATAATCATCTTTCACTTTTATATTTGGCCAATTTTCATTTAATGTCAGAAGCTCGAACTCATCAGATGTATAAGATAATTTTTTGTACTGACAAACGATGGCTTCAGGTTTGTTCGCTAACTTAGCTAAAACAAAATCTCCTGGCTCAGGTGATATAGCCGGATCTATCACAAGGATATCATTCACTTTAATATCTGGAATCATGCTCTCATCCACCATTTTCAGCGCGAATGCTTTGTCGCTTAGCTCAGGTAACAGTGCTGCGCTTACAGAAATAAAAACATTGTTTCGAGATAGGCCCTGGTTGTAATTTTTTTTGATATCTGGCTTAGCACTCCAATCTTTTAAGTGTTCCAATAGTGGAATTAAATGAATATGACTATTTTTTGTTTTTACTTGCAGTTCATCCGACAAACACATCAAATAAGCAGGAGACACATCCAAAGCCTGCGCCAATAGCTTAATCTCTTCCGGCCCGGGAGTCCGTGTACCCTGTTCCCAATTAGTCAAACGCGTTTGCTTCAAATCCCCAGCAAGCTCCCCAAGCGCTTTTAAGGTCAGGCCCTTGGCTTTCCGTGCTTCGAGAATACGTTTGCCAATTTCTTTCTTAATGTTCAGTTCAGCCAAATTCACTCCAAAAAATAAGGTTCACCTATTGCAATATCACGTAATGTGATATATATTGAAACCTATTATTCACGCTTCGTGATATTTATATTTCATATTCATAAATATATCACATTATGAAAAGAAAAACGAGGATTAACAGGGATATGTACCGATGATGAGTTTTGTCATTAATGGTGAGGAGCTGGCGGCGATGAGTGGATTGCCTCATATCCAGCAATTGGCTTATCTGAGAGGAATTAGACCCTTTATGGATGTTAGAACAGGAATCACAGGTATCAAGCGGAGAATCAGTTATCAGTCGATATCCGAGCAGCTTTATGTCGAGCCGCATCAGGGAATTAAAAGTCAAAGTTTTTCTCGTGATCAGGTGCGTCGTGCTGTTTCAGGTTTAGTTCGTTCTGGTGTTATAGAGATTCAATCAGAAGGTAAACAACTCATTTTAAAATGTCCTTTAGCTTCAAAGGATTATTCTGTCCAAAATAAAGCCGCCATAAACCCGCCACAGAAAGTCACCATAAACCCACACGGTGAAAACCTTGTAAATACTGGGCTTTCAGCGGTTGAGGCTACAAAAAGCGACATAGCCGAACCCCAAAAAGCCGCCACACCTCTAAAAGAAGATAATTATATATATCTTCTTAGGCAGTTCGAGCATTTCTGGCAGATGTACCCCGAGAAAAAATCCCGTGACCGTGCGTTTGAGGCTTTTAAGCAACTTAATCCCGATGAATCCCTTCTGAGAATCATGCTGCAAGCTCTTGATGGCCAAATCAAAGCACGTACGACAAAGCTTGCTCAAGGCGCGTGGGTGCCTGCCTGGAAATATCCGGCGAACTGGTTAGCTCAGAAATGCTGGGAAGATGAAATCAATACTGAAGTCGTGCAGGAGAAAAGATATGCAAAGGATAGGAGAAGTACTGGCAAGCAAAAGGCAACCGGAGGACTTTACATCCCCGATGAACATGAAGAATTCGAGGAACGGGGAACAGTCCTCGAATTCAGGAAGCGTTAACAGACGAAAGGTGGTTGAGCTGATGTATACAAAATTTGCTATCGCCTATCGGGGCTTATGGCACAAGGATTTGCAGGAGGAACGCTACACCGAATTTACCAAGAAAGAATGGGAGAAGCATCTGCAACCTTTTTCAGACGCCATCATCGCGAAGGTTACTGAGATTTGTGAGAAGAAATACGAAATGCCTCCCACCATGGCGCAGTTTATAGGTCTTTGCAAAAACGAGGCGAACAGGAATTACATCTCAAGAAAAGAGCCTGTAAAAAAATCCAGTCCGGAAACGGCGGAATATTACTTAAACAAGATGAAAAATATTTTAAATAACAGGAGATAAATCATGTTGGTATTAACAAGAAAATTAGGCGAATCAGTTGTTATTCATGATGACGTTTATTGCACCGTCGTTGGCTATCGGGATGGTGAGGTTCGCCTTGCTTTTGATGCGCCGAAATCCATCCCTGTTCATCGCGATGAAATTCAACGCCGCATTCACCGTGAGAGAGCAAAAGATAATTGGTTTATGGATACGGCGGCTAACCAAGAAAGCATCGTTGACAGACTTATTAATAAATTCCAAAACAGCACTTCTTCAATCAGGGCTTGATGGGAATGAACATGGTTGAAGAGCAGTTGATTACCGTCAAAGACAGGGCCAGGGAAAAGTTAAGGCGTGATTTAGGGCATTTGATTGAGTCCGCATTAAACGATCCTAAAACCGTAGAGATCATGCTCAATGCTGATGGCAGGCTTTGGCAGGAACGGCTAGGGGAGCCAATGCATTGCATTGGCAACATCTCCAATGCACGGGCAGAAAGCATTATCAAAACCATTGCCGGTTTTCATGGCAAGGAAGTGACACGGTTTAAGCCTATGCTTGAGGGAGAACTGCCTTTGGATGGTTCACGATTTGCGGGTCAGCTGCCGCCGGTAGTATCGAGTCCGACTTTCGCCATCCGTAAAAAAGCAATATCTGTTTTTACGCTGGAGGAATATGTTCAATCGGAAATTATGACTTCGGCACAATGCGAAGTGATTCAAAAAGCGGTATCAGATCACCGGAATATATTGGTCATCGGCGGCACGGGTTCCGGTAAAACTACTCTGGTGAATGCCATTATCAATGAAATGGTGAGGAATGCTCCTGAAGAGCGCGTCTTCATCATCGAAGATACAGGCGAGATCCAGTGTTCCGCTGAAAACTGTGTTCAATATCACACGACCCTCGATGTCAGCATGACAGAGCTGTTAAAAACCACGCTCAGAATGCGACCCGATCGCATCCTTGTGGGGGAAGTTCGGGGTAGTGAAGCTCTGGATTTACTGGATGCCTGGAACACGGGTCACGAAGGAGGGGCGGCGACATTGCATGCCAATAACTGTCTGGCGGGGCTTCATCGTTTGAAATCCCTTATTACCCGAAACCCAGCTGCTCCAACCGAAATCGAGCCATTAATCGCCGAAGCGGTTCATTGTGTGGTTCATATCGCCAGAACACCGCAGGGGCGAAAGGTGGAAGAAATCATATCCGTTAATGGCTTTAAAAACGGCCAATACCAAATCGAAACACTTATTTAAGGAGAAGATGAATGAACCATAGCGGTACTTTAAATTATAAAAAAATCGGGATGATGGGCTTGGCCATCTTGTTTCTGTTTTTTATAACTCACCCTGCACTGGCGTCAACAACCGGCGGCGGCCTTCCCTTCGACTCCTGGCTGACCAAGGTTCAGAAATCCGTTACCGGCCCTTTTGCTTTTACTGCCGCAATTATTGGAATGGTTGCTGCCGGCGCCACTTTGATTTTCGGTGGTGACATGAATGGTTTTATGCGAACGATTGTCTTTTTCGTTCTGGTGCTTTCATTCCTGGTCGCCGCTCAAAACACCATGACCGCCATTACCGGAAAAGGAGCGGAAATTTCCAGACCAGCTCTTGAGTTGAATAGCGTGGGTTATCAGTCATGAGCCTTCGTACTATTCCGATACGCCGTAGCGGCAACCGTCCAAGTGTATTTATGGGCGGAGATCGTGAGCTGGTTATGTTTTCCGGACTGCTGTCAGCCATTTTAATCTTTGCCGCACAAGACTGGCTGGCGGCAATTGCTGGTATTGCTATATGGTTTTTATCCTTAAAGGGGCTTCGCTTAATGGCCAAATCCGATCCTTTCATGCGCGCCATTTATTTAAGGCAAAGACATTACCAGTCATATTACCCGGCTCGTTCCACTCCATTCAGAGACAACACAAGAGGTTATCAATGATTGAATGTATTAGCTTTTTGCTCAGTGTAACTGGCCTTATCTTCTTAGCTGTATTGTTTTACCAAACACGCCTTAAAAGCCAGAACCATAAATTAAAAAAACATCGACAAACACATGCTGGCTTTGTTGATTTACTTAATTATGCCTCGGTTGTCGATGATGGTGTGATCGTCGGTAAAAACGGTTCATTTATGGCGGCCTGGCTTTATCAGGGGGAAGACAATGCCAACACTACCGATGAGGCACGGGAAATGGTGTCGTTTCGAATCAATCAGGCGTTATCGGCGATGGGTAATGGCTGGATGGTGCATGTTGATGCCATTCGTCGTGCGGCTCCGGGTTACAGTGAACGGGGCAGTTCGCACTTTCCAGATGCCGTCTCAATGGCAGTTGATGAAGAAAGAAGACAGCTTTTTGAAAGTTTAGGTACTTTGTATGAAGGCTATTTTGTCATTACCCTGACCTGGTATCCACCCATATTGGCACAGAAACGCTTTGTTGCATTAATGTTTGATGATAATGGCGAGCGTTTAAGCCAGAAGGCGACAACAGATCAACTCATTGATGAATTTAAACAATCCTGCCGTAACTTTGAATCACGCATGAGTTCAGCCATGCAACTGGAAAGGCTCAAGTCGGAAAAGCTCATTGATGATGAAGGGAAAACCCTTACACAAGACAACTTTTTAAGACATCTACAGTTTTGCATCACTGGACTGAATCACCCTGTCAATCTGCCTAAAAATCCTGTCTATCTTGATGCCATCATCGGCGGGCAGGAATTAACGTCTGGCATTACACCAAAGATAGGGAGGAAATTCATTCAGTGCGTAGCTATCGAGGGATTCCCCATGGAGTCATACCCCGGCATTTTAACGGCACTCACCCAACTGCCCGTTGAATATCGGTGGAGTTCCCGTTTTATCTTTATGGATGCTCATGAGGCCGTGGCGCATTTCACAAAATTCCGTAAAAAGTGGAAACAAAAGGTCAGAGGCTTTTTTGATCAATTGTTTAATACCAATTCTGGCGCTGTTGATGATGATGCAATTGATATGGTAGAGGATGCGCAGGCTGCCATTGCTGAAACCAATTCCGGTATGGTCGGGCAAGGGTATTACACATCCGTTATTGTGTTAATGGATGAGGATCGGGCCTTAGTTGAAAAATCCGCGTTATTCATTGAAAAGAACATTAATGCCCTTGGATTTACAGCCAGAACCGAAACCATAAACACCATGGATGCCTTCATGGGCAGCCTTCCCGGGCATGGCGTTGAAAATATCAGACGGCCACTCATCAACACCATGAATCTGGCCGATTTGCTACCTACTTCCAGCATCTGGACAGGAGAAAACAAAGCACCCTGCCCACTGTTTCCGCCCCTGTCACCGGCTTTGATGCATTGTGTCACCAGCGGTAATGCGCCATTTCGTTTGAATCTTCATGTTAGGGATTTAGGGCATGGCATCATGTTTGGCCCTACCCGTTCAGGGAAATCTACCCATCTGGGTTTAATTGCCCTTTCATGGAGACGCTACAAGGATGCTCGCATCTATTCCTTTGATAAAGGCATGTCTATGTACCCAACCTGCAAAGCGACTGGCGGTGAGCATTACACCATTGCCAATAAGGATTCAAAGCTGGCCTTTGCGCCCTTACAGTTTTTAGAAACGAAAGCCGACAGAGCCTGGGCGATGGAATGGATTGATACGATTCTAGCACTGAACGGCCTAAACACCACGGCGGCGCAGCGTAATGAAATCGGTCACGCGGTTATCAGTATGCATGAAAGCGGTTCCAAAACCCTTTCTGAATTTGTGATGACCATTCAGGATGAACAAATTCGTGAAACCTTAAAGCAATACACCATTGATGGCTTAATGGGGCATCTGCTGGATGCGGAAAGTGATGGATTGGGTTTGTCCTCATTCATGACGTTTGAAATCGAGCATTTAATGGGGCTGGGAGAAAAATTTGCCTTACCTGTTTTGTTATATCTGTTCAGACGTATTGAAGCATCGCTTGATGGACGTCCAACCTTAATCTTGCTCGATGAAGCATGGTTGATGCTGGCGCACCCTGTCTTTAAAAACAAGATTGCTGAATGGCTTGATTCCATGGCCAAGAAAAACTGTGTGGTGTTTATGGCAACACAGCATTTATCCCATGCAGCAGGCTCAGGCATTCTGGACATCATCGTTGAATCAACCGCCAGCAAAATCTTCTTGCCCAACCTCTACGCCAAAGATCCGGAAACCCGCCTGATTTATGAGCGTATGGGCTTGAACCCACGCCAGATAGACATTATCGCATCAGCCCAGCCAAAGCGGGATTACTACTACGTTTCTGAAAAAGGGCAACGGCTTTATCAATTGGCCCTTGGGCCTCTGGCTCTGGCTTTTGTCGGCGCCACCGATCCTGATTCAATCGAGCAGATGAAACAGCTTGAAAAGCAATATGGTGATGGCTGGGTGAATTACTGGCTGTCAGAAAAAGGAATTGATATCAATCAATATGGAGAAGCTGCATGAATAAACGAAGTGACTGGCTTAAACAGTTAAGCCAGAAAAAGAAAAAAGAAACATTGACCGATAATCCTTATCTCAATGCCAAACGTAGCTGGAACGTCCACACGGCGGGGCTGATGAAGTCCTTGCAAGTCTGGCAGTTGGTCGGTTTAAGTTGTCTTTTAGTGACACTGGCCGCCGTTGGAGGTCTGATATCCATTGGCAGTCAGTCTAAATTTATCCCTCTGGTGTTTCAGCAGGATGCCAGCGGCAATACGCTGTCCGTGACCCGCGCTGACAGGGTTGGCCAGCCAGGCATTGATGACTACCGCGCGGCTGCAGCTCATTTCATTGAAAATATCCGCATGGTGAGTGCAGATGTCGAATTGCAAAAGAAAGCGGTTTTTCAGGTCTATTCCTATTTAAATCAGAACGATGCCGCGCTTACCAAGGTTCAGGAGTTTTATAACGACAAACAGCACGCCAACCCTTTTGAACGCGCTACCCGTGAAATCGTAAACATTGAAATTCGTTCAGTGCTTCAGGAATCAGAAAACACCTGGCAGGTGGACTGGATTGAAACGGTAAGAAATCGGGATGGCACCGTTAAGGAAAAACCTTACCGGATGAAAGCAATGGTGACGATGTATCAGGACAACGAACTCAATGATGTAACCAGTGAGGCCATTTTAAAAAACCCTCATTTAATTTATGTCCGGGATTTTAACTGGTCTTATGACCTGAAGCATGGGGAACAACGATGAAAAAAATAATGCTCTCAATCTTTTTAACAATACCATTTGTTGCTTTTGCCCAGGGCAATGAAGAGCTGGCTAACCTCTATTTTTCCAATGAAGAGCCAAAACTGACTTCTCAGGAAAAGCAGGCTTTGAGTATTGCCGGGAAATGGCAAAAAGGGGATAAAACCAGTAAGCCCTTTCAATCCTCAGATGGTTCGGTCAGTTTTGTCTATGGCTCAGGGCAAATCAGGGTTGTCTGTGCGCCCTTGCAGGTTTGTGACATCGCTTTGCAGCCAGGCGAGCAGTTTAACGATATGAATGTCGGCGATCCCCGTTTTATTGTTACGCCGTCAATCACCGGCTCAGGTACAAATCAACAGATTCACCTCATCATCAAACCCAGAGATGTAGGGCTTGATTCCTCTTTGGTCGTGACCACGGACAGAAGAACCTATCATTTCAGATTGAAATCCTCCCGTTACGATTTCATGCCCTATGTTTCGTTTATTTATCCCGATGATGCCAAGGCGAAGTGGCGTTTGATTCAGCAAATTCAATCCGAAAAACGCCAAGCGAACACCTTCCCTGAAACGAATGAATATCTCGGCAATCTTAATTTCAATTACCGGATTCAAGGCAATGCCCGATTCAAACCGGTTCGGGTCTATAACAATGGCGTTAAAACCATTATTGAAATGCCAAAAGCCATGTCGCAATTTGAGGCCCCTGCACTGTTGATATTGAGAAAAAGGGGGTTGTTCCAGAAATCTGAAACAGTGATGGTCAATTATCGCCTGCAAGGTTGTCGCTACATTATTGATAGCGTGTTTGATACAGCGATGCTGGTTGTCGGCAGTGGCCGTTCGCAGGAAAAAATAACTATCACGAGGTGCTGATAATGAAAAAGTTAACTGTTTTATTGCTGGCGGTCTTGCTGTCGAGCTGCGCGAATATGCGTTATGGGAATTTTGCAGAAGTTTCTCCTGCAAAAGAAGTCTATCTGGCCAAGGATGCCGTAAGCCAATTATCCCGGCTGTATCCACCGGCCAGAAATACCTTTTGTATCCGTCAGAAGGTTTGTGATGCCTTTGGTATCCATCTCATTCAGGAGATGCGTAAAAAAGGCTATGGCGTAGTTGAAAATGTCTATCAGAAACAAAAGGCAAACTTCTTCTATGTGGTCGATGAAACCGAGCCAGGCCGCCTTTACCGGGTCAGTCTTTTTATTGGTTCACAAACATTGAGCAGGGTCTATGCAAACACACACGGCAAGCTTAGCCCCATCAGCCCATGGTCACATAAGGAGTGATGCCGATGCGTCAGAATAACGATTTACTATCACCAGATTCATCACCACAAAAACTCAGCAATGGCGGAGTTAAACGGGTAAATAACATGCCGTTGTTCATTGCCATTGGCGTTTTAACGGTTTTTGTGGTGTTGATAGCACTCGTCGCGGTTAAACGAGCGAATGCACAAAACCAAACCGCTGAACCGGCAAGGCTGAAATCAGCAAAGAAAAATACCCTGAATCTTGCCTATGAGGTTGTAGGCAGTCATAAACCGGGAATGATTGTTGCAAATAATGAGCTGCAAGCCAGCCAGCAGGAACCTTTTCCCTCAATGCCAATGCCGCAACAATCCACTGCAAAACTGGAATCAGAGGGGCAAACTGTATCAGACAATGAAATTGAACGAATCCGTCAAGAGAAAACACAGGCTTTTGAAGAAGCAGTCAAAGCAAAAACCAGCATCACGGTGGACAACTCCCACTTAAACAACAAAGCCAGCAGCAATGAAGATAATGGCTATGAAACCAGCTCGTTTAACGAACATCTGCAACGCCTGCAAAACATGCAAAATTCCAGATCCGTGAGGCCTGATTTGGGAGGAACCGAGGATGAAAGCCGCTGGCATTTAAAATCCAGACTTGAAAACCCCGGCACTCGCTTTGAATTAAGAGCCGGAGGCGTAATTCCCGGAGTGATGGTCAGCGGAATTTCCTCGGAACTACCCGGACAGATTATCGGGCAGGTATCACAAAATGTTTATGACACAGCCACCGGTCGTTATCTATTAATCCCGCAAGGCACAAAGCTGATTGGCATTTATTCCTCGGATGTCGGCTTTGGCCAGAACTCGGTGTTAGTGGCCTGGCAACGGCTGGTATTTCCCGATGGAAAAGCGCTGGATATTGGTTCCATGCCGGGAGCCGACAGTGCCGGATATGGCGGATTTAGAGATCAGGTCAACCATCATTATGCAAAAATTTATGGTTCGGCTCTTTTAATGTCAGGCATTGTTGCAGGCATTACCTATAGCCAGAGCGCTAACCAGTCCAGCCAGTTAGGCTACAACCAGCCCACTGCCGGAAATGTTTTAAGTCAGGCATTAGGTCAGCAACTGGGAGAGGTGACTTCTCAGCTGGTGTCCAAAAATCTCAATGTATCGCCCACCATTCATGTGCGGCCCGGATACCGATTCAATGTCATTGTCGTAAAAGACCTGACCTTTAAACAGCCCTATCGGCAGTTTGTGTATCAATGAAGGAGAAAACAATGAAATTAAGAGTGATACTGCCCTTTTTATATTGCGTTAATGCCTTTTCATCGGGTGCGCCTGTATTTGATGTTGCCAACTGGTTTCAAAATGGAAAAATCATCATCAATCAGATTAGCCAGTATAAAGCCCAGGTTGATCAGTACAGAAATCAACTTCAGCAATATCAAAACATGCTGGAAAACACCAAATCGTTGACCTCCTTTCAATGGGATAACGCCAACTCCGTCATTAACAATCTGCTGGATACGACCAATACCATTGATTATTACAAACAGGAAGCAGGGAGCATGCAAGGTTATCTCGACCGCTTCCAGAGCCAGGAATATTATCAAAAGATCCCCTGCTTTAACGGGCATGGCAACTGCTCGCCTGAAAATTTAAAGAAAGTAAACCAAAGCAAAATGGCTGCATCTGTCGCTGAAAAACGCGCCAATGATGCCATGCTGAAAGGCATCGACAAACAGCAGCAAAATTTAAAAAAAGACTCCGAAAAACTGCGAACCTTGCAGGCTCAGGCACAAACAGCCCAAGGTCAGAAACAGGCACTTCAAGCTGCTTCTCAATTATCCAGCAATCAGGCCCATCAATTATTGCAAATCAGAGGATTGTTAGTTGCGCAACAGAATGCACAAGCGGTCAGAGATGCTGCGGCAACGAATAAAGAAGCGATACAAACTGCCGGAGATGAGCGTTTCCGGGCAGGCTCATATCATAAAAGTTCCGGCAAAAAATGGTAATTGATTTATAACGACAAGGAGAAAAATGATGAGAATGATACCCCTATCTTTAATGGTTTTAGTTTGTTTACTGTCTGGTTGTGACAGTGCTGAAACCAAGGCAAGGAAAAAAGCCGAGCATCTTGCATCACTCCGATGTGACAGCTCCAAAGAAGGTCGCTCAAAAGAAGAATTGCAAGCGATAGCCGATGCCTGCTTTAAACGCGGCGGTTACTCCAAAAGCTCTGGAAAAAAATGGTAATTTTATGAAAAAAAAGACAATAACTTACATCGCCCTGATTTTTTTACTTGGGTTTTCAATCAACAGCCATGCCCAAGGAATTGGAATGGACAGCAAGGACTTGCTGGATAACATCCTCTACAGGTTTTCCAATAATGCCTCGATGTGGAGTCATACCATTTTAAGTTATGCCCGATACATTTTCTGGTCTTTGGCAACCATCAGCATGGTCTGGACTTATGGATTGATGGCATTGCGCAAAGCAGATATTCAGGAATTCATGGCTGAAACCGTGCGGTTTCTGGTCGTGGTCGGATTCTTCTACTGGATTTTAGATAATGGCCCTGCCATTGCAACCTCCATTATGGATTCCTTGCGAAAGCTTGCAGCAATGGCCTCTGGCATTGATGCCAAAGTCTCGCCATCGGATATCGTTGACGTTGGCTTTGATATCGTTTCAAAAGCCATTGATAACTCATCCATCTGGTCGCCTGCGGCAACGACTGTCGGGTTGATTGTAGCCGGTATTATTCTCATCGTTTTAGCATTGGTCAGTATCAACATGCTCATCATCCTGATTACCGGATGGATTTTAACCTATGGCGGAATCATCTTGCTGGGCTTTGGCGGTGGTCGCTGGACTCAGGATATTGCGATTCAATATTACAAAACGGTGCTGGGTATTGCGTTGCAGGCATTTGCCATGATTTTGATTATCGGTATTGGTAAATCTTTCGTAGATCAATATTACGCGGCCATGTCAAAAGACATTCTCTTAAAAGAAATGTTCATCATGCTCGTGGTGGCCGTTGTTCTGTTGGTACTTATCAATAAAATTCCGCCAATTTTAGCATCCATCGTTTCAGGTGGTGGATCTAGCGGCGGTGGCAGCGGTATTGGTCTGGGTGGTGCATTAGGGGCGGCCGGTATCGCTGGCGCTGCTTTAGCTGGTGCAGCCGGTACGGCAAGCGCGCATAGTGCCGGTGGGCTATCGGCTCTGAATGCTGCATTCAAGGCCGCTTCTCAAACTGTGAGTTCAGGAAGCATTGGCACTGTTGCAGGTGGAAATTCAGGAGCAAAACTGGGCGGTTTGGCTCAAGCCATGGGGCAGGCTTCTAAATTTGCAGGTTCCTTTGGTTCGCATCTGGCATCAGGTGCATTTGATGTCGCCCGTGAAAAAGCAGGCGATATGATGAGCTCATTCTCTGCAAAAGCTTCTGATACCACCGGTGGAAAGATTGCCGATGCTATTCATCAAAAAGCAGCCTCCAAAGCTGAAAATTTATCGGCAGGTAATCAAACCTCTGAATCGCAGAATGTAACGTCCATGGGTGCGCCGGAGGGCAGCTTTAGTTCTGGAAGTGATGATTTTGTTCCACCCAAAGATTGCGCCGATGAAGTCAGTCAGTTTGTTAATCAAAAGGCATCAGGAGACAGTCAATGAGCCGTAATAAACCCAATAAAGCCATTGGCCCGCAGGTCAGACAAAAGCAGGACAGCAAAACCAATAAGCAGCTGATTATGTTAATCGTTCTATCAATATTCGTTAGCATGCAGATTGGTACGCAGTACGTGGCATATAAGCTGCATTTCAACAGTGGGTTAGGCTTTTCCCTGCATCATCTGTATCTGCCCTGGCAGTCGTTTTGGTGGGATTTTAAATATCATCATTATTACCCTGATTATTTTAAAGCGGCCTTTGGTCTGATGGTGATGAGCGGCTGTCTTTTTTTGATGCTCGCAGTTTTTGTTTCCAGACATTTAAAAAAAGAAAATGTCAGTGAGTACCTGCATGGCTCGGCACGGTGGGCCAACATGGACGATTTAAAAAACGCCGGACTTATCGGCAATGATGAGGGCGTTTATGTCGGGGCCATTGAAAACGAAAAAGGAGAAATTCATTATTTACGCCATAATGGCCCGGAACACATTTTAACCTATGCGCCAACACGCTCAGGAAAAGGCGTTGGCCTTGTTATTCCTACCCTGTTGTCATGGAAACAGTCCTGTGTTATTACCGATTTGAAAGGGGAACTATGGGCATTAACGGCTGGCTGGCGTCAGAAACATGCAGATAACAAAGTCATTCGCTTTGAACCGGCAACTCTGAAAGGATCTGCCCGATGGAATCCGCTTGATGAAATCAGGGTGGGTACGGAATATGAAGTCGGTGACGTACAAAACCTCGCAACGCTTGTGGTTGATCCCGATGGCAAAGGTCTTGAAAGCCATTGGCAGAAGACTTCACAGGCACTTTTGGTCGGGTTTATCCTGCATGCAATTTACAAGCTGAAGAATCAAGGTGAACCGGCCACCTTTCCCAATATCGATAGAATGTTAGTCGATCCCAAAATCAATATTGCTGATTTATTAATTGAAATGACGCAATTTCAGCATGTTGATGGCAAAACTCACCCCGTCATCAGTGCCTCTGCCCGTGACATGATTGACCGCCCCGAAGAAGAAGCTGGCTCGGTGTTATCCACTTTAAAATCCTATCTGGCCTTATATCGAGATCCTGTTGTCGCGCAAAATGTTTCCGAATCCGATTTTTGCATCAAAGATTTAATGCATCATGACAGCCCTGTCAGTCTTTATATCGTCACCCAACCGAATGATAAAACACGTTTACAACCTCTGGTGCGGATCTTGTTGAATATGGTTGTTCGTCTTCTGGCAGATAAAATGGAATTTGAGCGAGTCGATGGATTTATAAAAACAAAGAAAACCTATAAACACCGCCTGTTATGTATGATTGATGAGTTTCCAAGCCTTGGAAAGCTCGATATTTTACAGGAATCACTGGCTTTCGTTGCAGGATACGGCTTGAAGTTTTACCTGATTTGTCAGGATATAAACCAGCTTAAAAGTCGCGAACGAGGCTATGGGCCTGATGAAACCATTACCTCGAACTGCCATATCCAGAATGCCTATCCGCCCAACAGGGTTGAAAGTGCCGAGCATCTTTCAAAACTTACCGGGCAGACCACCATTGTCAAGGAACATATCACCACCAGCGGCAAGCGAATATCGACCTTTTTAAGCCAGATCTCTAAAACCATGCAGGAAGTTTCAAGACCACTTCTCACCGTAGATGAATGCCTGCGTATGCCCGGGCCAAAAAAAGATACAAACGGCTTCATTACCGAAGCTGGTGATATGGTCGTTTATGTGGCAGGGTTTCCCGCCATTTATGGTAAACAACCGCTTTACTTCAAAGACCCGGCGTTCATTGCCAGAGCATCCATTGAAGCGCCTGCTCAATCTGACATTTTACGTGCGCGTTTAACTGAAGATGAGGTCATCCGACTATGAAACGATTAACGGCATGGGTAGCAATCCTGCTACTCAGCATCTTCACTCTTGCAATTGTTCTGATAACCATGGGGTTCAGGGTCAACATCACCGACTCGATACCTTTGGGGCTTTATCGCATCACAGAGATAAAAGAACTTAAAAACAATTTCGTAATTTTTTGCCCCGATGACAGGCCAGTCTTTCAACAGGCAAGAAACAGAGGTTATATCGATAGCGGTTTTTGTAAAGGCTGCTATGGGTATTTGATGAAAAAGGTTGTGGCCATCAAAGGAGATGAAATATCAGTCACTGATGAAGGTGTTTTTGTAAATCATCAACGGCTTCCCTTTTCAAAACCCATATCAACAGACGGATTAAATCGCCCCTTACCTCAATGGCGCATGAGTAATTACCAGCTCAAAGAAGATGAACTCTTGGTCATGACCAATCAAAGCGAATGGTCGTTTGACAGTCGATATTACGGCCCTGTCCGCAAGGGTCAAATCAAGGGAATGCTCACACCCGTATGGGTCAAACAACATTGGAGAAATACATGAAAAATGAAACCCATTTGAATGAATTAATTTCAGAAAAGCTCAAAGATTTAATGATTCCCGGTTTTATCACCGAAGTCACGCCCATCGAAGCAGACATCATGGGCGCCTTTGCCGAAGAAGCCTTGAGCGAGGACGATGCGCAGGAGGCAATCTATGATTAAGTTGTCTCATCATCAGATTGTCGCCAATCAAATCATTGAAAGCCTGAAACAAGGCACCGCTCCCTGGCTAAAGCCTTGGGAGCCGGGCATCGGTAATGGCCAAATCCCTTATAACCCTGTCACTGGAAAGCGTTATCGAGGTATCAACGCCTTGTATTTAATGTTGAATCAAACGGGCGACAACCGCTGGCTGACTTACAAGCAGGCTCAAAGCATTGACGCACAGGTGAGAAAGGGAGAAAAAGGAACAACCATCCAGTACTGGAAGTTTACCGAGGAAAAAATTAAAAAAGATGAATCGGGAAACCCCATACTCGATGAACATGGTAATCCGATTAAAATGCAGGCTAATCTTGAAAGACCCAAGGTATTTTATGCCAGAGTCTTCCATGCTTCACAAATTGATAACATGCCGGAGCTTGTTCATAAAGAGCAGGACTGGTCTTTAGTTGAAAGAGCAGAAAACTTGCTGGTGAACTCTGGCGCGAACATTGTTCATTCGGAAGCAGACAGAGCATTTTACCGGCTATCAACTGACAGCATCCATCTCCCACCCAAAGAACAATTTAAATCAGCCGCCAATTATTACGCCACCGCCCTTCATGAATTGGGCCACTGGAGCGGCCACCCTTCCAGACTTAATCGGGATCTGAGCCATCCCTTTGGTAGCGAAGGTTATGCCAAAGAAGAGTTGCGAGCAGAAATTGCCAGCATGTTATTGGGCGGAGAGCTTGGCATCGGCCACGATCCTTCACAACATACGGCTTATATCAAATCATGGATTCGTGTTTTAGAAGATGACCCGCTTGAAATATTCAGAGCCTCAGCCGATGCCGAAAAAATAGTTAACCACATTTGCTCCTTAGAACAAGTTCAAGACCTCCATCAAGAGCAGGCATTAATAACCAAGGATGAACCAGTAAAAGAGGAAATTCTCATGGAAACCCCGAAATGTATCTCTGAAAAAACCTGGCTTACCATCCCGTATAAAGAAAAAGACAGGGCTAAATCGGTCGCTGGAAAGCTGGCCGATGGTACGCCCGGTATTTCCTGGGATAAAGAACAAAAATGCTGGTATGCAAACCCGGGTGTCTCTATAGAGAAAATCAAAGAATGGCTTCCTGAAAATCAAACTGCACCACAAGATAAAGCCCTTTCCCCCATTGATGAATTCAAGGAGGCATTAATCAGCTTAGGCGCCGTGGTGACGGGCGAGCACCCCATCATGGATGGCAATACCCATCGAATACAAATGGAAGGTGACAAACACGGTGAAAAGGCAGGCTTTTACGTAGCTCATGTAGACGGTGTTCCGGCAGGTTATATTAAAAACAACCGTACCGGCATTGAATTGAAATGGAAAAGCAAAGGCTATGTTTTAACCGATGAACAAAAATCAGTCCTTAAAGCCCAGGCACTAGAAAACCAGAAAAATCGTAAAATTGCACTGGATGAAAAACACAGAACTGTTGCTTTGAAACTCCGGCAACAGCTTTCAAAAATGAGCGAGGCCACCGAACCAACCCCTTACATGCAATCAAAAGGAATTCATACTCACTCCGGCGTTTTTACCGATAATGAGAAAAAATTAACCTGCATTCCTGCTGTTGATATCGAAGGAACTGTCTGGACGGTGCAATACATAGGGGAAGATGGAAAAAAACGATTTGCTAAAGACTCTAAAAAGGAGGGGTGTTTTCATGTTATAGGCGGCATGGGAAAATTATCCCAAGCCCCTGTTATCGTGATTTCAGAAGGCTATGCAACGGCCGCAACCATAAAAGAGGCAGCGGAGTTACCCGCCGTTGTTTCCGCTTTTGATTCCGGAAATTTAAAAGCGGTGGCCACAACGCTTCATGAACAATACCCTCATACTCCTATCGTGATTGCAGCTGATGATGACAAATATCTGGAGCAAACCCAAAAGGTGAATCCGGGAAAAGATAAAGCTCTCGAAGCGGCAAAAGCGGTGAATGGTATTGTCATCATTCCAACCTTTGCACCGGGTGAACAGTCATTAAATCCTAAAAAGTTCAGTGATTTTAATGATCTGGCCCAGTCCAGCCGTTTGGGGTTTGATGGCGTGAAAAGACAGGTCAAACCGAAGATTGAAAAATTGGTTAGTAGATATCGATATATTCGGCAATCGCAGAAAGGTAATGTTGTTCATATGGCTTAACCGGTTAATAACACGAGGTAATTTTATGAATAATCAATTTGTGATGTTACCTTGTGTTATATTTAAATAATAAAATGACTATTTGTGACGCCAAATGAATACAAAAATACATTACGGTAACCGGTTTCGTGATGAAATAAGAAAAAAAATAAATAATTATTCTGGACGGGTATTTTCACGAAGTGATTTAACCAGTGATCGTTCCAACCGAGAACAGTTAAGATTAAACCGGGCCTTACGTGCCTTTATTGATGAAGGCTTCATTGTCAAAATTGCTCATGGATTATTCGCAAGATCTGAACCCTTGAAACTACCAAATGGCGAAATCAGAGCCGTTCTTCTTGAGCCGTTTGAAGAGGTGGCAATGGAAGCACTTGATAAGCTTAATATCCAATGGGAACCAGGTACAGCGATTCAAGAATACAATGAGGGCAAAACCACTCAGGTTCCTGCGGTATTCAGTGTTCGCCTTAAAAGCCGATATAGAGGTTCCATTCAGGCTAATGGAAGAAGATTGATTTTTGAGGGTGTTACCAACTCTCGATAAGGTTATTAATTGTAATTTTAAAGTTCTAAGATTTTTATAAATCGCTCAGAAAAAAACATAAAAAAATGTATTTCTAAAAAAACAAACGAGAAGCATAACTAATTGAAATTAAATGGATTTAAATTAACATCTCACCATTGCCGAAATGGTTTCCTGTGATCAATTATGCTATAATGCTATTGATTACCAGCGAGGAATATATGAGTAAAATCAATTCAGTTGAGCGAACCCTTGCAGAGCTAGGGCTTGAAGGCATCTCTGTTTCAGATGAACTATATCAAGACATGTTAAAGCATCAAAAAGGTGAAATTTCTGCACAGGAATTTTTGGATAGAGCAATAAAAAGAGCTGTTGAAAATGAGCGATCCATATCTGTACCCGGGAACAACCACTCTAATAAATAATTTTGCTATAAAAAATTCACAAAATTTGCAAGAGTTAGAATCAGCACACTACCATATCAAATTACAACAGGATTTTCCTTTAGGAAAATTTGATTATGTATCCCTCAAGGCAATACATGCACATTTATTTGGTGATGTTTATCCTTGGGCCGGGCAGGAAAGAACAGTGGATATTGCAAAAGGCAATAGTTATTTTTGCCACGTTCAGTTTATTAATAAAGAGCTAAAAAAAATATTCGAAAAATTAAAGAACGATGAATTATTAAATTCCCTTGAAAAGCCCGTTTTTTGTAAAAAGCTTGCTTATTATTTTAATGAAATAAATGCAGTCCATCCATTTCGTGAAGGTAATGGACGAACATTGCGTTTATTCTGTCAGAACCTGGCTAAAAATGCCGGTTATGATTTAGCCTGGCCAGAAGCTGACAGGGCAGAATATCTGCAAGCATCTATTGCTGGCTTTCAAACAGATGATACGCCGATGTGTTTATTGTTAGAGAAGCTGGTTTCCCGTTAAACCATAAAATTTCTCTTATTGGATAACGGGCTATGCTGCTAATCGCTTTTAACTAACTGTAATTATCAAAGCACTATAAATTTAGGTATTAATTACTAATAATCACCAATTTATTATTGAAAAATATTTTTCAATCTTGGGCTTTCTTCACTGATGCTATTCCCAAAAGACTCAGATGAACCGTAACTGGAGCCAGCTTCATCGGGTAGAACAATAAACCCTTGGGCTACAAGAGTATCATAATATGACAATACACTCTGACCATCCCCATCTTTAATAGATGGATTAGCACCATGCTCAATAAGGGTTTTAAAAATAATTTTATTCTGCTTTATTGCCGCATAATGAATTGCTGAACGACCTTTTTCACCTGCTGTTTCGTTGATATCGATATTTAAGGCTTTTTTATGTTTCAATAATATTAAAAGTATGCTCAGAGCTGCCTTATTATTTTCGCAAGCAGTAGATATTCTTCTTATAGCTTGATTATATTTTTTATTATGTAAAGACTCCTGCACAGCCTTATTTGAATCATTAAAATGAGGTTGCATTTTGTTCAGTAATTGTTCGTAAAAACAAGATTGCTCTTTATCTGCCTTTTTAAAGAGGGTTAACTCATCTGCTCGTCGGAGTATATTTGATTTTTCAAAACTAAAGTCGTCTGAGAGCTCAAATTCATAACTGATTATTGATACACCATCAGAAGAATACCAACGCTCAATTTCCTCTATTTGCTCGATTACCTCATCCTTGCTCGCATGTCCAAATGTACTAACATTTACCAAATATCTTTTGGGGTAGCCAGGAGCATTACAATTTGAAGAGCTGTTGAGACTCATCATAAATGAAGGTAATTCGATGCTTTGGGTTCCTCCACTCAATAGTTTGATAGAACCATTGACAGATAACGGATGCCTGCCACCAATTAACAATAAATTTTGAATTCTAACCAAATCAGCCAGATAATCACCACGATCTATTTGCATAACAAATTTCATAGAAACCTCACATCGCTCATAAAGGGGCATAGTGTACCATCAAATACCAAAATATCTGAGCAAGAATTATTCCCCGATATCGGTTGATACGTTGAGATGCACCTTACGCATCCGGCAGACTTACCAAGCTAAACAAAGAGCTACCATCTATCTGTTAAAGTTATCCGAAGCTATTGATCCAAATATCATGATATGGCTGTTTAAAAGGATTATGATGAACTCTCAGGTTTAATCGCTCAGCATTAGAAGCTACGCCTCCGATATCCATAAATGCATCAAATAAATCAAATTCAGACAGGTTTTTGAGGCTAAATTCAATGTTATGATAGTTGGCTATATGAATGTAATAATCAATAAAATTTCTCTCAATTTCTTCATGACAATATCTATTTAGATAATTAAATGTCAATTTGGGGCTGAATTCTGCTTCGAAACCATTAAACAAAAAAAACGCCATATAAGCCCCAATAGCCTCATAATCACTCATTTCATCATTTATTATGCCCGTATGGTTCCACTCTTCTCTGTTATCAAAAACGCATAACGTTGCATTGAGAACCAGTCCGCAGATAGTAGTAACAGTTATACAAGGTTTTTCACCTTGCTTTTTCTCTCGCATAATTTCGGTGAAATCTAATTGCCATGCAGAATGCTTGACTTCCTTTTTTTTTGATTTAAAAAAATTTTTAATTAATTTTATCATCATATTATCTACTCAAACTCAACTTCTAAAAAATGTTCCACATCAAATTCCAAGCGCAAACAATGAAACTGGGTTGAATGTAATCCATTAATCAGCTCTTTTTTTATTTCTTCCAAATCCCAAAAATCAATTGCTTTGATGTAGACTAGTTTGAGTTTTTCCAGATATCCAAAACCCTTAGTTCTATCCGTCAACACCTCAAACTCGGCATATACCAGCATATCAATCCAAGGTATGGAACCACAAAGACCAATATGCACGATACTAATAAAATCTTTTAAGTGCTCTTCAAATATCTGCTCTTTTGATGTATCTAAACGACGGGCTTTCCGTGCCCATAATCGCCCATAAAATTTTTTATATAAAATTTGACTTGAAAACGTATAATCATCCCAGGCATGCTCATACCAATTTATTTTTGACAAACTTTGAACCCTGTCAACAATAGCATCTAATGAACAGGGTTCACTTCGTGCCAACTCTCTTTTTTCCTCTTCATCACAGGAGGGTTGTAAGACAGTGCTTTCATCTGAACTTTTTAGAATTTGACCATCTATTTCAAGTTCATCTAACCATTTTGCAAGCCCCGTATCGCCATTAAAGAGTTGCTGACAAAATTTATTTAGCAGGGCACCTGCGTCTTCCGAATTCTTTTCAATCTTCTCGATTGCTGTTTCCACTTCATAAGATAACTTACGACTTAACCGCTCTTTTTCAGGAAGATTTTCAATTTTTTCAAAAACTTTCTCACCATATGAAGTAACAAACAACATATTATCCTGGTTCGAAAGCAGGTCATTTCTGATAACAGAGTTTAACGAACTAGCGTATGTAGACGGTCTTGCTACCTTATACATTACCATCGCATCAATTAATGATGCATAATTAAGATATTTTTCAGGAATAACTTTTACTTGTGCTTCTACTCCATCACCACTATTAATTTTGAAATTAATCGATTGTAACTGCTGCCTCGGCAATAAATAATTTTTGTTATATTGAGGTATTACAGATGGCATGTCGTGATGGCTAACATAAGGTAATTCACCCCAATATCCCTGATCAATTGGTGTTGGAATTATACTGGTCCATCCAGGGTCTAAGAGCTCCTCCCATTTTGAACATAGCGAGATCTTATCACTAACAGGCATTCTTAATTGATGAGTACGGGTAACAGGCCCCTCAATATTTGTAGCGACAGCTGCCCGCCATAATAATTCATAGACTTTGAGTTGATTTTCACTAAGACAGTGGCTGGCGGCTTCTGGATCAAGGTCGTAATTAATTGGCTCCAGCATTGGATGTGCTTGATTTAAATGTTTCATGTCTACTCGTCTAACTCTAATGACCTACCGAGCATAAACTCAATCATTTCCTCAAGTTCATCAAACTCCACCCAGGCGGTATCACCAATGTATTCAATTCCCTGATAAGTCATTGTTTCTGAATTGTAAATATAAAGCTCCTCATCTCTGTTTCCAAAGTACAGAAATCTTTCATCAAACGAATCTCGTAAATTAATATTCGCTTCCATGAAAGACTCTTGAAAAAGCCAATATTTTTCTGTGGGCCAAATAATCAGTCCATTGAACATAACACCATTTGAGTAAGACAGTAGTTTTTCAAACGCTGCCGGAATTACATAGTTAAATTTATCCTTCACTTCGTTTTTAAATTTCAGAAGGCCTTCATCCCCTACCGGAGATGGAAGTCCAGGAGCCTCGTATTTTATTAACAAGTGGTTAATTTTATCAATTAGAATTTCCATCGACATCATATAACTCCACTAAAGTACTGTTTGGAATACGGTCACAAAAATAACCGCGCTCAGGATTGGGATAAACAATTGCATTTTCAGGTGGAACAGGTAATGCGACCTGGGTTTTCTCACCTTCACTCATGGTTTTAATTTGCAATTCACCGGGATTGTAATACCCATGAATTGAACGGTGTTCGACATTATCCCGTATCAAAATTAAATTATCAAAATCATTTGTTCCGCCATCATCTAACGGAATCCGGTGATGTACTTGATATCCAAATGGTACGCCGCCTTGGTTTTTCATCATGGAAATTTGACTATCTGTAAGCCCGGCTTGTTTCAATTCTGTATAATGAGTTTCTGCAACTTTTTTTAACCATTGTGTTCGGGTAGAACTGGAAAATTTGGAACGCTCTGATTTATATATAACCCTGTCTTTTTTTTGATATTCAATTAATTGGTATCGAAATCCATGCAATGCCCTTGCACCAGTATGATGATATACAAGGGCGGCTGACACATGCTGTTCAATATCTCTTTCTGCCTGCCACTCAAGCAATCTTTGATTTAATTTTTTTAAGTATTTTTTATCATTTTTCTTATCCATTAAGAAAAATCTCATGAATACTTGCAGCCTTACCTTTAAATTTTCACTCTTTAACTTATTAATGACCTTATCAAAACCAAGGCCCAACAAACTTTTTATTTCTGCAGCTGTTCTTAAATATGATATAAATCCACTCATGCCGTCTGCTCCATTTCAATATCTTCTTTTACGGCAGGAGCCCCCTCATAGAGTTCTTGAAGTATATCCATAACTTCAATCGGAGACAGGTTCAATTCAGTGCAGGCCAGTTTTAAAAATTGAGCTGTATTAATGGCAGGATATTCTGGCAATTGTTGCACAGTGGCTTGCCAATCAACAATGATTCCACTTTGTGTATTAATCATGCTCTTTAATTTGGTAACCGCTTTTTTTGCTATTAGGGGATCATTAAAAATCATTGGCCTATTCTCATCATTGTCGTAAAGAATAAAACGCCCCAAATGATTCAATTCCTTACTGGGGACGTTGATTTCAATATAATAATTATCCTCGCGGTTCCGATAATGCTGTTGAGCTATATCTAGTATGGCCAGCTGCACCCTGCCAATTCCAGCATAAAAGCTGTTTTTTCCTCCGAAGCCCATTTTTTGTGGATAATGGCGGCTGATAATTTGATCTAGAAATGATCTGAATAAAGCCCCCTTAACCAATCCGGCATCAAGTCCATCGCTCGCATTTAAATATGAGTCTTTGATCTCATCCTCACCTAGATTATTAAAACGCATTCTCTTAATTACCGGCATTCTTTTATGCGCATCACTTTTGGGTAAAAACTCCTGAACTCTATTAATAAAATGCCAGGCAATACTTTCACCCTCTGCATCGGGATCGGTCGCTATATAAATAAAATCCAGGTCTGGCCACAATAAAGCAACCCTTTGATAGACTTGAGCTTCCTTATCAGAAAGTGCCGCCCACTTTGGTTCGGCAGCATTCAATGGATCCCAGTCAGAACTTGTATCCAGCTGAGTCAAATGCCCATTGGTAGCAATGAGTTCCAACTCCATTCCCTTGCCTAATGCACTTTGTATATGATCACTTTTGTGAGGAGATTCAATAATCATCAATTCATTAGAATTTAACCTTTTTCCCTTATCCATCATGTGATAAAAAAGAAAATCACTAGGTTTTTTCAACTCTTTTCTAGTTAAGTTGTGTCCATAACTTACTGAACTCTGATCCACGGCAATAATAAAAACTTCCTTAGCTCTTGATACAGCAACATTTATTATACTTGAATCATCATCATAGAAATGTTTTTCCTTTGGATTGGCTGTTTCCACCATCGAAAAAACAACAATAGGACGCTCAGAACCCTGCAAAGAGTGAACCGTCCCTATTACAAGTTGATTGGCAATCGCATTTTTATCACGAATATCTTCAGAGAATTCATTCGCAATCGCTTTGCGTAATGGATAAACCTGCCCTTTAAATGGAGTCAAAATTGCAACCAAGTCCGCAAGTTGTTTTTGACCATTATTCGAATTGTAATGTGAAAGTATGGAGCTGGCCTGCTCTTTCAGCCATTTTGCAATTAAGGTCGCCTCTGCGATATTACATCTTGAACCACCATTTAATTTAGTTGATTCACCCGGAACAACCAGAAAGCCCAATGGAGCCCGCCATTCTTTTTTAGGCTCAGTAGCTGCCTCCACTACATTTAATGCCCCGGAATAAACCATTTCATTACATATCTGGATTATTGGGCTTCGACAACGATAATGGTTTGTTAACATGACACCGGGCACGGTTTTATTTTCATCATAAAATGTTGTCGCATTTTGCGCCATCAACATGATGCTGCCAGAGGACATCATCAAGCCATTTTTTTTCAGTACTTCATTATCATCAACCATTTTTAAATGATGTTGAATTAACTCATCAATGCCTTCTTGAATATTCCAGACTGGTTTTATTTGTTCAGTATCACCAACAACGATTGCTCTTTGGCCAAATGAAAAAACACAGGCACCAATTTCCGGCGTACCCTGTCCTGCCTCGTCAACAATTAACAGATTTGCCTGGTCATATAAGTAATCATGACTTCGATGCCTATCAACGCACTTCATCAACTTAGGAGCAGAATAACTCGTTGTGACAAATACCGGGGCAAGCATAGCCAGCTCGCGTATTTTTTCTATAGATGATTGTGCATAATGAGGATTATTTGTTATTTTTTTTCGATAAAGAAGATACCTTGCTTCCCAGTAACGGGCACTTAAATGAAACAATTTTGGTCTAACATGAATATCTAATAAATCTTGAATATCTTGTAATAAAGTAATATAAAATTCATCGAAGGAAATTTTAGAATTGCTTTCAACAACATTGATTGCATAACAAAAGCGGTTGTAAATATCTACCTGGGACGTTCCCGTAATATTCGCCAGCAATTGAGCAATATCAGCTTGCGTAGATTGAAGGCTATCTTCTAATCTTTTTCGCTCAAGTTCCCGTTGCTCATAATTTTTAATGAGAGCAATATTTTCTTTACCTTGATTATATAGATCATTTTTGTCTTTTAGTAAGCCACTTTTCTTAAGCGACAAATCACCTATTTCTTTTTCAAGGACATTTTCAATGTTATTCAAAATATCCTCTTTTTCAATAAGTTCAATCCCAAGATGCTCCAGTCTACCTAACCAATATTTCTGACCTTTCTGTTTTTGTTTAAAGGGCAGGAAGCTAATGATTCTTGTGACAAACTTTACAAAAAATCCCGGGTTTAACTCTCTTCTGACTTCTTTTTTAAATGCCTTTAAGTGACTTGTTTTGTCATTTATAGTTTTAATTTCCGCGTCATAATTAAAAATAGTCTGCTCATACTCTCTGATATCAAATGATGACTTCAAATGCTCATACATATCTTTACGCTTTGATAATTCATCATCTGTTTCAAGAAAAGAGGTGAAAGTTCTTATCCATGAATTCAATAAACCAGATATCAAATTCATCTTTTTTACGATCTCTTTTACCTTATTCCTAAATAAATCTGCTACTTCTGAAATCTCCAGACTTTCATTAAAAAACTCTCTGGCAAGAGAAAGATAGCAATATTCCAGGTAAGGAAGATTATTAACAACCATACCAAAGTCTTTGGCAGCAAATTCATATTCCCATGGTCTTGACGCCGATTTTCGCGTGATAATTTGAAAACCTTGATATCCAGCTTTATCCTGGTTTAAGAAAGCGGGCTGATACCATCCATATGAAACTAAATGGGGTATCCATCTGCTTTCAATACAAACCTCATTATCGGTTCTCCTTCCCTCATCATCTCTTAACGATGGTCCAGGTACCGAATCAAAACTTGAAATAATATTTGTTACAGCTTGATTTGTTGCTGCGCATGCAAGAATGACTGGACAGTCAGGACTCTTTTCCATGGAAATTAAAGGGCGAATCCATTCATCAGCAATAACGGCTCTTAACAAACTGGTCTTGCCCGTTCCCGGCGGCCCATTAACGGCCAACGTATTGCCTGATTTTGTTTTTGTAAAAAGAGACAAGCTTATTCTTTGAGACGGGTCAAGGGGATAGCAGACTCTTTGATGATTTGAGCTTATGCTATCCATATGCCCCAAATATACACTCAAGTCCTCCCATGAGAGCTTTTCCTGATGAGCAGTAAACTTCTTTGATAATTTTTTATCTTTGTTAATGATATTTTTGAATAAAGCGAGAAATTCTTCTTGAGAACTCCTTAAAATTTTAGATAACTCGCTATAACAATTGCGTATGTTTTTTGTCGCCCCACCTGTAGCACTTCCATCAACCAGTTTAAACCTGACATCCTTATTTCTCAGGTGCGGGAAATTGTTTTTTAATTCGTTATATTTTTCAATCCAGGTTTTACAACCCCCATCGCCATCAGTCAATGCATCAAAACACTCATCAATAAAATTCAAACACTGGTCTATTGATGCACCATCAGCTAGAACAGCATCTACTGTTATTATTTTATTTTCAAATGCTTTTCTATTTGAAAGCATTAATCCTTCAATTTCTGCTTCTTCGCCAATAGCTCTATGGTTAAATAGAGGAATCTCATCTGTTGCCTTTACCCAGGAATAAGGAATTTTTTTTGTCTCGGAATCTTTAAAATCATTAAAGCTCAGAGCTAGAGGAAAAACATAAATGACAATATTGCTGGATTGATTCGTTGTTGAATTTTCAGATTCCAGCATCATAACCAGGTGTCGAACAAACTCCTTTTGCTGGCTCGGATCTGCATCAGAAATGCTTTTACAAAAAAACTGTTCAAATACATATTTAATTTTATCAAAACTAAAACTTTGCACACCCTGAAGTTCACTCTCCAGCTGCCCGTAACCGTCAAAAGCCGTCCTTTCAAGCCCATCTTGCCAATATTCAATGACTCTTTGTTCAAAATTTTTTATTGAGGGTTTCTGAGGCTCATTATCGATTTTAATCCGTGGTGTTGGCTTTTCTAAATGTGTGCTGTCAAGACTAGTAGATTCTATTGAGCCTGCTCTCGGTTTTGAATGCCCGATGACCCCATAAAATCTTCCTTTATGTTTGGCAATAAAGTCACCGCAAACCCGAACATCCTTTATTGCCGCAGGCGGCAATTGAATTTTAAGCTTTTCTGCAATATCTGAAGCAAATTTTAATTGATTGTCAGAGGGGCGCATCCTTCAAATCCATGTAAGTTCCAATTTAAAAAACTGGCAGAGTATACAATATATGGACGCATGGATCTAGGTGAATACGTATATCGTGCAAAGTTGTTAAAGTTACAAAGAAATTATAAAAATTTGGATGTCATTTGATTAGCTCAATTATTGATCCAAATTCAGGTAATGTAGACAACTTTCCATCAAGCATTAAAATGTCATTGTTTGCTGACAACACTATATCCCTTATTGGTTTTGGTGTTGGTCTACTATCTACTTTTATAAATATTTTGTAGAAACCAATTAACCAAATATAAAAATTTACCCCTAAAATACGCGACCTTTTAGGTGTCCATAAGTGAATTGGGCTATTTATGTCATTTAAATGAAGTAAGCTGAATGTAAACTTTTGTAAAAAGTCCTCTGTATTTCCTAGTATTATATCCTTTGCAAGCTTTTCAAAAGGGCCCAAAGTAAATTTCTTAAAACTATCAATGTTTGAAATTGATGCTCTCCAAACTAGTGCGCCATCAACATT
>FYBJ01001399.1_pt1 | contig 46172 bp, 44 predicted proteins | sample 1134611 | NCBI WGS metagenome assembly FYBJ01 (sample SAMEA104116008, study PRJEB20421) | marine metagenome | isolation source: marine
AGTGTAATCATCAATCTCTTTACGACTGAGGCTGTTACCGCCCGGTACCCTTAATGCCGTGACCCGGCCATTGGGATCCTGCGCTGGTGCAGAAAACACTTTGAAATCGACGTTTTGCATCAAGTCACTGATTTCCACCAATTCCAACGGAATACGCAGGTCTGGTTTATCACTGCCAAAACGATCCATCGCCTCGGCATAGGTCATCCGCGGGAATGGATTCGGCAGTGCTTCTTCCAGCACATTGGCAAACAGCTTACGGATCATCTCCTCCATCATGGTCATCAGATCTTCTTCTGAGACAAATGAAGTTTCGATATCTAACTGGGTGAATTCCGGTTGGCGGTCAGCGCGCAAATCTTCATCGCGGAAGCAGCGAACCACCTGATAGTAACGATCCATACCAGCCACCATCAGCAGTTGCTTAAATAACTGTGGTGATTGGGGCAGGGCAAAGAATTCACCCGGATGCGTGCGGCTGGGCACCAGATAATCGCGGGCGCCTTCAGGTGTCGCTTTGGTCAGGATCGGCGTTTCGATATCCAGAAAACCGTGGTCATCGAGATAGTTACGCAGCTGACGGGTAATTTGCGAACGAAACCGCAGTTTTTGTAGCATTTCCGGACGGCGCAGATCGATATAACGATGGCGCAGACGCACATCTTCACTGACATCAGTCTGCTCCGAAAGCGGGAATGGCGGTGTTTCAGCGCTATTGAGAATTTGCAGTGACTTGGCAATGACTTCGATTTTGCCGCTTTTCAGTTCAGCATTTTCGCTGCCTGCCGGCCGTGGCTGAACCACTCCGGAAATTTCCAATACAAATTCACTGCGTACTTTTTCAGCAACGGCAAAGCTTTCGGCATCTTCGGGATTACAGACGATTTGCACCAGACCTTCACGGTCGCGTAAATCAATAAAAATGACACCACCGTGATCACGGCGACGGTGCATCCAGCCGGCGACGGTGACCGTTTGTCCCACTAAAGTTTCATTTACCTCGCCGCAATAATGGCTACGCATAATGGTTCCAACAATTTCAGATTAATAAAAAACAAAAGCCGCCCAAACCGGGCGGCGCAATTAGTAAACGACAGCGACGTTCGTTAAAACAATTCGCTTAATGGCCAGCACAACTGCTGCCACATGCTGCGGCGGGCGCACTGTCTGTGCTGCCGGCTGAATCAGCGAGGTTTCGTTTACTGCCAGATTTAAAGTCGGTTTCGTACCAGCCCTCGCCTTTCAGGCGAAAACCGGCGGCCGAAATTAATTTGCGCAGTTGCGGTTCATCGCAGGCCGGGCAATGGCGCAAAGGTTCGTCACTGATTTTCTGTAATGCCTCAAAATCGTGGCCACAGCTATCACAACGGTATTCATAAAACGGCATGATCATTCTCCAACATGCAAAAACATCATTGCGCTGCCTGATATAAGGCGCCATGCGCCTGATTTCAAGACCAGAACCTGCTGATTATAACCAAAAAACCGTGCTCTCGTCTCAGCGCTTGTTTATCTTTCATCGCCAATACAACTGACGCCGATTTTGTGTCGCTTACGGCGAAAAACAGTTAGTCGAAGCATTTTACATTTAGCGGTGGAAAAAGGGGCTACCCTACATCCCAAACTTAAAGATGAAACAGTCAGGCTTTGAACAAACGATGGCCCCTGCGTTTATTGACGACTTTTGATGCCGGTCATGCTCCATTGATGACCGAAAAGAGCCATTTTGCAGTCTTTACAGCCGTTACTGAAGCAACGCCTGTAATCGGCAAAGCTGCTTGATTTTTAACTATAAAAGCTCATGAAAACCAACCTGAACTGTCAGAAAACCTTGGACAGGTCATTTTAACTCGGGGTAAACTCGGCGGCTTTGGTCTATGGACTTACCAAAAATTATTTACAAAAAAATGACAGTTGTTCAGTCATTGTTCAGTTTGCCTATGCAACACTGAGCCTGCAATTAAAAGCAAAACCTTTAAGAAAAACTGAGAGGAACATAATATGAAATTTGGCAAAACTTTATTTACTGCAATCCTTGGTGCTTCAACGCTGTTTTCAGCAGCAGCAATGGCCGAAACGCATGAAGTTGAAGCTTCATTAACTTCGTTCAAACCTTTGGTTGTCAAAATTCAACCGGGTGATACCGTCAGATGGACTAAAATGAATGGTCATCTGGTTAACACCAAATTCACCAGTGCTGATGGTGTGAATGAATATATTCCAGAAGGCGCAGAAGGTTTCATGTCACAAATGGGTGCAAACTTCGAAACTGACCCGCTGACAGTAGAAGGTGTTTACCTCTACAAATGTGACCCGCACTGGGGTGCTGGCATGGGTGGTGCAATCATCGTTGGTGAGCCAACTAACCTGCAAGCCATCGTTGATTCTGACCCTAAAGGCGCTTTGAAACGTCTGGTTAAGAAAGCGCAAAAAGCTGCAGAATAAGTCTTTTTTGACTTGAACCGGAAAAGCCCGCTTTTTAGCGGGCTTTTTTGATCCTATCGCTAACTGCCTGTGCTAAAATTCAAGGGTTTAATTGCTCCAAAGTGGTGATCTACAGGCCGCTTTTAGCAAGCTCTATCAACGAATGTCAGGGGATCTCATCTGATGAGTAACAGTGTAGATACCGGCAAACGGCGCTTTTTAACAGCTGCCGCCAGTGTTGTCGGTGGTGCGGGCGCGATTGCCGTTGCCGTGCCCTTTGTCGCTTCGGTTGCACCGAGTGCCAAAGCAGAAGCCGCCGGTGCGCCGGTTTTAATCGATATCAGTCAACTTGAGGTCGGCCAGTTATTAACGGTTGAATGGCGTGGTAAGCCTGTTTGGGTTTATCGCCGCAGTCCAGCAGTTCTTGAAGCACTGCCAACGCTTGACGATAAATTACGAGATCCTGACAGTGAAGTTGTTTCCCAACAACCTGAGTACTGTCAAAACGATTTACGCTCTATCCGTGATGAAGTCATGGTGCTGGTCGGTATTTGTACACATCTTGGCTGTTCACCTACTTACCGGCCGGAACTGGCGCCGGAAGATCTGGGCGAAGAATGGAAAGGTGGTTTTTTCTGTCCTTGTCATGGTTCTAAATTTGACCTGGCAGGCCGCGTTTATGAAGGTGTTCCAGCACCAATCAATCTGGAAGTCCCGCCTTACCACTTCCAGGGTGATAACACTGTCATCGTTGGTGAACATGCCAAAGGAGCTGCGTAATGGCCAAGTTGATGGATTGGGTCGACGCCCGCTTCCCCGCCAGCAAGATGGTGAAAGAGCATCTTTCTGAATATTACGCCCCGAAAAATTTTAACTTCTGGTATTTCTTTGGCTCACTGGCGTTGTTGATTCTGGTAATGCAGATCATCACTGGTATTTTCCTGACCATGAACTACAAGCCGGATGCTGATCTGGCGTTTGCCTCGGTTGAATACATCATGCGTGATGTCGAATGGGGCTGGCTGATCCGTTATTTGCATTCTACCGGCGCCTCTGCATTTTTTGTGGTGATTTACCTGCATATGTTCCGCGGAATCATGTACGGCTCATACAAACAGCCGCGTGAACTTATCTGGATCTTCGGCATGTTGTTGTATGTCGTGCTGATGGCCGAAGCTTTTATGGGTTATCTGCTGCCTTGGGGTCAAATGTCTTACTGGGGCGCGCAGGTTATTATTTCCCTGTTTGGCGCGATTCCGGTAGTGGGTGAACAACTGGCTCTGTGGATTCGTGGTGACTTTGTTGTTGCCGACGCCACTTTAAACCGCTTTTTTGCTTTCCATGTCATTGCTCTGCCGATTGTCTTGCTGGGCCTTGTGGTCATGCATATTCTGGCGCTGCATGAGGTAGGTTCTAATAATCCTGACGGCGTTGAAATCAAAAAAACCAAAGATGCCAATGGCAAACCGCTGGATGGCATCCCGTTTCATCCTTATTACACCGTTAAAGATCTGGTCGGTGTGGTTGCGTTTTTATTCATCTTTTCCCTGGTGTTGTTCTACGCCCCGGAAGGCGGTGGCTGGTTCCTCGAAAAAGATAACTTTGTGCCGGCAGATCCATTAAAAACGCCTGAACACATCGTGCCGCTGTGGTATTTCACACCGTTTTACGCCATTCTTCGGGCGGTACCGGATAAGTTATTTGGCGTTATAGCCATGGGCCTTGCCATCGTTGTGTTGTTTTTGCTGCCTTGGCTGGATCGCAGTAAAGTCCGTTCGGTTCGTTACCGTGGCCCGTATTTCCGTACTGCACTGGTACTGTTTGTCATCAGCTTTGTGGCATTGGGTTATCTCGGTACCCAACCGGCTACCAGCCTTTACACAATTTTGGCACGGGTGTTTACGGTTATTTATTTTGCCTTCTTCATATTGATGCCGGTTTACACCAAGTTCGATAAAGACAAAACGGTACCGGAAAGGGTGACAAATCAATGAAAGCATTAATAATCGCCGCCATGTCGGCAATAATCAGCTTTGGCGCCACTCCTCTGCTGGCAGCATCCGCTGGTGTGGAAGTAGATCATTTCGAAGTTGATTTAAAGGATCAGGCATCCTTGCAACGCGGTGCACAAATTTTTACCAACTACTGTCTGAGCTGCCATTCCGCATCGTTTATGCGTTATAACCGTATGGCCGAGGATCTGGGCCTGAGTGATGAACAGGTGAAGGAAAATTTGATGTTCACCACCGATAAAATCGGTGAAACGATGCAGGTTGCCATGCGTCCTGAAGATGCCAAAAAGTGGTTTGGTGTGACCCCGCCAGATCTGTCGGTTATCGCCCGCGCCCGGGGTACGGACTGGTTATACAGCTATCTGCGTCATTTTTATCTGGATGATAGCCGTTCAATAGGCACCAATAATCCGTTTCTGGTCAATGCCGCTATGCCGCATATCCTCTGGGAACAGCAGGGATTTCTGGAAAAAGATGCCGCATCAGGTGAGTTAACGCTGGCAGAAGAAGGTCAGCTAACACCACGTCAGTATGATCAATATGTTGGCGATCTGGTGAATTTCCTGGCTTATATCAGTGAGCCATCCAAATTGGATCGTTTAGCGCTCGGTAAGTGGGTGTTACTGTATTTAGCGTTGTTTTTTGTGATCGCGCTGGCCCTGAAAAAGGCCTACTGGAAAGATGTTCACTAAACGGCTTAAACCGGCTTTGCGACAAAACGCCAGTATCCGCTATTAGCCATGTTAGATAATCCGGAACGCCGCACCCGGCTGACGTTATATAGCGATGTCGACTGTCCTTTCGGCCAGCAAATCCGTTTTGCGCTGGCTGAAAAAGGTGTTGACTATCAACACGTCTGGTTAACTGCTGGCGAATGGCCGGAGTTTATTGCTGAGATTAATCCAAATGCTAATGGCCCAACGCTGATTGACCGGGATGTTGCACTCTACGATCCGTGCATTATGCTCGAGTATCTTGATGAACGTTATCCACACCCAGCGCTAATGCCAGCCTCACCGGCAGACCGTGCCCGGTTGCGGCTGATGCTCACACAACTTTGCAACACATGGCAGCCATTGGTCTCACAATTGAACGGACGTGGTGCCCGTAAAGCGCGGCAAACCTTGCAAGAAGATATTACCGTTATGGCGCCTCTGTTGGCTGAGGGCGAATTTGCCTACGGGCAGCAACTCAGTTTACTAGATTGCTTTTTACTGCCATTTTTGTGGCGTTTACCCGCGTTAGGCGTTAAGCTGCCGCCATCAGCCGTGGCCATAGAGCGTTATGCCAAGCGATTATTTGCCCGGCCGGCATTTCAAGACAGTTTGACGCCAGTAGAAGAAGGCATGCATTGATGAGCAGCATGACACCACAAAAACCCTATCTCATCCGCGCTATTTACGAGTGGATTCTGGATAATCATTGCACCCCCTATTTGCTCGTCAACACTCGTATTGAGGGTGTCACCGTGCCGCAGGAATACATCAAAGACAACCGGATTGTGCTGAATCTGGCACCAGATGCTATCCATCAATTACAAATGGATAATGACTGGATTAGTTTTTCGGCGCGTTTCTCCGGCAAAGCAATGGATCTGTTTATTCCCATCATTGCGGTGCAGGCCATTTATGGTAAGGAAAACAACGAAGGTATGTTTTTCCCTGAGGACAGCCCGCCTCCAGAGCCAGGCACAGCCAAGCCAGTGCCGAATAATGGCAAGCCCAGCCTGAAAATCGTCAAATAACTACAAACCGTATTTTTCCATACGATAACGCATCGCCATACGGCTTAAGCCAAGTTGTCGTGCAGATTTAGACACATTGCCGCTGGTTTCCAGCAAAGTCTGCGACAGTAAATATTTTTCGATTTGCTCAAGTGTCATATCCTGCAAAGCAGCCGGCAATAACGGTACTTTTTCGCTGGCAGGTTTAAGCAGCAAGTCTTTTGTACTGATAACATCTTGTGTTACCAGCATGACCGCTCTTTCCAGCACATGACTTAGCTCACGAACATTGCCGGGCCAGTTGTACTCCTGCATTTGCCGCATCGCTTCAAAATCCAGCCGCGGTTGTTCAACCCGATAACGACGGGCAAATAATTCGATAAAATACTGTGCCAATTCTGCAATATCCTGCCGCCGTTCACGCAGCGCCGGTAAGTGTTGTTCCAGCGTGTTCAGCCGGTAATATAAATCATTGCGAAACTTGCCCTCGGCAACTAGTGCCGCCAAGTCACGGTTACTGGTCACGATAAAATGTGCCTGCACTGGCCGTTCAGTTATATCACCAACCCGACGGATCATGCGGCGCTCAAGTACGTTGAGTAATTTGGCCTGTAACGCCAATGGCAGCTCACTGATTTCATCCAGTAACAAAGTGCCATTTTCAGCAACTTCAATAAGCCCCGGTCGCGCCGGATGTGGATGGGGCAGAAAATTAGCGGCCATGCCAAACAGTTCGGCTTCGGCAGTATCGTGCGGCAAGCTACTGCAATCGACATGGACAAAAGGCTGCTCCTGCCAACTGCCCATTTGATGAAACAGCCGGGCGGCCAACTCTTTACCGGTACCGGTTTCCCCGGTCAGCAATAACACCGGGCAACCCGCATCATTGTGTTCCATGACCGCCGCCAGATGATGTAGCGCATCGCGCAACTGACAGATCACCGGGCTGTTGCCAATCATTGTCACCGGCTCATTGGCCTGACGGCCGCGAATCGCTGAAAAATCCAGCTGTTGTCGCAAGCGTTTACTCTGCATGACTTTGTCGATCGTCAGCATCAAATCATCCAGATCCACTGGTTTTTTCAGGTAATCATCAGCCCCCAGCTTCATCGCCGCCACCGCGTCGTCTATTTCACCGTAAGCAGTCATCACAACCACCGGCAGGCGCTGCCATGCTGATTGCGGCTCACGTAATTGCTTGAGTAAATCCAGACCATTGCCATCCGGTAAACGGACATCCAGTAGCAATAAGTCAAATTCTGCGTTACTAAACAACTGATCAGCTTCTGCCAGGCTGGCAGCGATTTGCCCCTGATAACCGGCGGCCTGCAATCGCCGCAACACCGACTTAGCAAATAGTTTTTCATCTTCTATAAGCAGAATATTAAGCATCTTTTTCTGTTTCCGGCTGACTGAGAGGTAGTTGCAAACGCACACGGGTTCCTGGTTGCAGGGCAATATGTGTGAGTTGCCCGTGATGAAGCTGCATCACCCGCTTCGCAAAAGGCAGACCCAGCCCGTAGTGTAACGGTTTTCGTGCACTGTTTTGCACATCGGCCGCTGCGATGAGTTGTTCGTTGATGCCGCGCCCTGCATCATCAATTTCCAAGGCTATGACGTCATCATTAACTTGCTGATAACGCAGTCGCAGCTGGCTGCCCTCAGGCGCTGCTTCAATGGCATTTTGCAGCAAATTACACAAGGTTTGTTCGATTAAGTCCGTATCTAACTGCGCTGACTGAATGTCATGCTGCCAGCCTTCACGATGGACACTCAGCTGTTTATCCGTTAGCTGAATCTGAATCAGTGATAATGCGTTGTCGACCAGCTCCGTCAGTTTGTTTTCGCTGAATTGTGCCTGTAGCGGGTGCAGATACATCAATAAAGAAGTCACCCAGCGCTCAAGACGGTCAACCGCCACAATAATATCTTGCAGCGCATAGCGATTAGCGGCTGGCAGGTTTTGTTCATCAAGACTGACTTGTGCCGCCGCACGGATCCCGGCCAGTGGGTTACGAATATTATGCGCAACCAGCGGGATCAATTCTCCCATTTCGGCTTGTTTTCGGGCTTCGATAAGACTGTCGTGATTTTCAGTAAGATCGGCTGCCATCTGATTAATCGCAGCGGTCAGCTTCTGTAAGTCATTAACGCCGCGTGTCGGCAGCGCATATTGCCATTCACCCTGCGCAACGCGACGCGCTCCTTCAATAACATCCGTCAACGGCATCAGCACTTGTTTTTTTACAAAATGCCTGGACCACAACAAAAGCCCTAATGCCAATAAAATTGGCAACAGTTCCATCCAAAACACTTGTGAAAGCCAACGTTGTTGATCCGCTGCCAACAATGACTGGCGACTTTGCAAATATTGCTCAAAGTCATTGAACAGCGACTCAAACACGTTGAGCGTAAATTGCTCCAGAGGCTGGTCAAGAAGTAACAGCTGCTTGTCTGTGACTTCGCCATTTTCAGAATCTATATAAGTACGCGTCTCGGCATAAAACGCATCATAAGTATCGGCAATTTTCTGTACCTGCTGTTGCTCATTTTCTGAACTGGCCAGCAACTGCATCTGGTTAAGCTCCTGCTTAATAGCCTGGCTGTAACCAAAATACTCTTTTTCTGCACTCACATCATTGAGAAATATAACGTCAAATACTTCCTTGATCTGACGATATAAATCCCCCCGGACATGTTGCATGTGCGTATTTAATGCCGTTAAACGCAGTGATTCTTGCGAGTTATTCTGCCAGGCCAGTACCCAACTGACCCCCAAACCGGCAGTCAGCATAATAATCAGGACAAAGCTCAGCTCATGAAACAGCAGCGAGCCTTGTATTGTTTTAAAACGCTTTAGTAAACGCATCATAAAAAAACGGGCCAAGAGGCCCGCTTTTCAGTGTGTTGAACAACTTATTGTTGTTCATATCCGGCAAAGGTCACGGATTCTTCGATGAGGGCCGGCTCGCCCTCCTCCCAGGTCATGCCATCCGGCACGACGGTTTTGATTTGGTAAATTCCACCAGGGATCTCTTCTGCCAAGGTGAAGATATAATATTTACCGGCATATAATTTGTAACGGCTGTTTTTGGGATCGTTGACATACGGCTGAATCACGTATTGCGTGGCTTCAATTTTTTTACCGTTGTAATCAACTTCAACTTGCTTTTTCTCAGCGCCGTCGGCCATTGCCCAGCGAATTTTTCGCTGAAAATAACGCCACTCACCACCGGTGCGGCGTTCCATTTCATGGATATCAAATTCCAGAAAATAGACAAATACACCATTACCACGCTGGTCTTCCATTGGCAGATATGGACGGTTGTGTTCGCCGGTAAAAAACACGAATTTAATATCACGGCGACCGGTGTTACGAATATTATCTACCATCATTTCGATGGTATCTTCGCGATTACCTTCGGTATAACTTTTTTTCTTGTAGTCGTAGACCAGTTTGCCTGGCTCATTGATATTCTTGAGGTGTGATTTATCGAATAATTCATTATTAACTTCTGAATAGCCTGGTATCGCCATCGCTGCGCCACTTATCAGCGTCAAACAGAATGCCCAGATCATAGTGAAACCTGATTTTTTCACACTTTCCCCCTACTTCTCTCTAATTTAATTGATGTTATTCTGTTAATCGCTAAGTTTAACGAAAATACAGCATGTACTCTATGACTATTGTGAAGCGCTTAAAGATTCCACTGTTGATGGCGGGTTTATTAGCCATGGTTATCGCCTGCCAACCCGTTGATACTGATCGACGTTTTCAGGCAATCAGCCCTTATAATTTTGCTGTAACCATGCAAAATCTGGATATTGCGATTTCTGAATTCAATTACCGGATTATTCATCGCAGCGATATTGGTCAGGCCGTCAGAGACCGCGGTGAAGAGGATTTCCCGCTATCAACTATCGTCAGCTTTTGTAATATCACTTACGCCAGAGAAATGATGCTGATCAATGATGATCTTATCAATGAAATGCCTTGTAATGTTGCCGTTCGCGAAACATCTGAGGGTGTTGTGGTCAGTACCCGATTAATGGATGAAACTGCCGGTAGCGAAGCCCAGCAGGAATTCGCTAAAAAAATTAATCAAAACCTTAAAAAAATAATCGGGGCAACCACTTTATAAGTAGTCGCCCCGAATTACTCAGATCAATCACTTAAACGCATATCAATCATCATCGTCATCTTTACGCACCGGTTTGGCAGGTGTTGGACTGACGTTTTCCAGCGATGGCAGATTATATTCCGCCATGATGGCATCAATATCATCCTCACGTTTTTCAATGAACTTATTCAGCAATGCCGTCCATTGTGGCTCACCATAGCGGGTACCCATGCCAAATTCAAAGACATGCAGCTGTCCAAGTTCATTTAATGGTTGCACGGTAATATCGACATCCTGAATGCTAGCGTAATAACCGGCAATCGGCCCCCACATCGGCACCACATCGACTTTACCTGCAGCCAAATCATCAATGATACGACCCGCATTGGTATTAACGTCACCGGTCATCATTTGATAATACTGAATGCGGTCAGCAAGCCCCATTTCCAGAATTTGTTTGGTAGTTAAAGCCCGGTCAAACAAACCAATTTTCAGTGGGCCATGTTCTGCATCGACTTGCTTTAAATCAGCCAGTTTGTTGATTTCGTAACCTTCGCCGCTACGATAGGCTATGGCTTCAATTGATTTATAATAGCCATTGGTCGGTTTCACAAAATCAGTCGATACCGGCATGCTAAATGCCACATCACACATATAGTGACCCGTTTCCGGATTTTCTTTCTTCAACGTGTTTCGTGAAAAACCAATACGTTGTGGGAACCAGTAATATTCAACCGGAATGCCTAACTCTTCTCCCAGCATTTCAGCAATTTTATTATCAAAGCCTTCGAGTTTGTCGTTTGAATACGGCATATTATTTTTATCGGCACAGACCCGCAAAACTTCCTGGCCTTTTAACGGCTTCAGATCTTCTGCGGCAACGCTGGTCGCCATGGTGGCAGCCATCAGTCCTGATAATAAAATTGTCCACTGCTGTTTCTTCATTCTCTGGTCCTTTTTATTTACGTCGGAATTGTTCTGACAACGCTTTTATCATATCAGTTTCAAAAAAAAGACCCGGTGTCTTGCGACACCGGGTCTTTTTATCGAGCTTCAGTATATTTAATCAAACAATATACTTGTGGTCTTACAGGCTAAATACGCTCAGAACACCACCCAGGTTAGTCCAGCTAGACAGTGCACGATATGCACCAACTGCGCCCAGACCATCTGTGTCATTTTCCAAGCTTGGGATAGCCATACCGATACCAGCCCAACCACCTACACCTGACAGGATAGAAACATATTGTTTGCCATCATGTTTGTAAGTGTTGACGTTACCGATGATGCCTGATGGAGTTTTGAATCTCCACAGTTCACGACCAGATTGTGCGTCGACTGCTTTCAGGTAACCTTCCAGCGTACCGTAGAACACAACATCAGAGGCAGTTGCCAGAGCACCTGACCAGACTGAGAAGCGTTCTGGGTTTGACCAGACGATTTTACCTTCACGTGCATCCCATGCAATGAAGTTACCCAAGTGTGTACCACCTGGTGCTGGGTACATGCTCAGTGTCGCACCAACGTATGGTTGACCGGCTACGTATTCAACTTCGAATGGTTCGTAGTCCATGCAAACATGGTTAGTTGGGACATAGAACAGACCAGTGCGTGGTGAGTACGCTGCAGGCTGTTGGTCTTTAGTACCCAGCGCCGCAGGGCAGATACCAGTGGTGTTGACATCTTCACCGTTACGGGCAGTTGAGTACTTGGCGACACGGTCATGACGACCAGTTTCCAGGTTGACACCGTTTGACCAGTTAACTGCTGGGTCAAATTTTTCAGCAACCAGCAATTCACCGTTTTCACGATCCATGGTGTATGCAAAACCGTTACGGTCAAAGTGAACGGCCGTTTTACGCATTTTGCCATTTACTTTTTGATCAGCCAGGATGACTTCGTTAACACCGTCATAATCCCACTCATCGTATGGTGTCATTTGGTAGACCCATTTCGCCATACCCGTTTCTAAGTCACGACCCCACAGAGACATAGTCCATTTGTTGTCGCCTGGACGTTGTACTGGGTTCCAGGTAGATGGGTTACCGTTACCATAGTAGAACTGACCTAAGTCAGGGTCATATGAATACCAGCCCCAGGTAGTACCGCCACCAATTTTCCATTGGTCGCCCTGCCAAGATTTCAGTGAAGAATCCTTGCCAACTGGTTTCAGCATAGACATGGTGTTTTGTGGGTCAACCAGCATTTCGTCATCTGGACCGGTGCTGTACGCTTTGTACTTAACGTTACCTTCTAAGTCATAAGCTTGAACATAACCACGAACACCAAACTCACCACCTGAAATACCAACGATGATGGTGTCATCAAAAACGTGCGCAGCAGCAGTGCTGGTCGCGCCGACTTTTGGATCATCACGTTTGTCAGACCAGACTTCTTCACCAGTTTCCATATCCAACGCTACCAGCGTGGTATCAGCTTGGTTCAGGAAGATTTTGCCATCAGCATAGCTCAGACCACGGTTAACGGTGTCACAGCACATAACTGGCACAGTTTCGTCGTAGTTTTGGCTTGGCTCATATTTCCACTTGATCGCACCGTCGTTGTTCAAATCCAACGCATAGACGATGTTAGGGAACGGGGTATGAACGTACATGGTGCCGTCCATAACCAGTGCGTTACCTTCGTGACCACGTAATACACCTGTTGAGAAAGACCACGCCATGTTCAGATCTTTGACGTTATCTTTGTTGATTTGTGTCAGTTCACTGTAACGGTGGTTAGCGTAGTTACCCGCAGGCATTACCCAGTTACTTTCGTTTTGTTGCAATGTTGCGAGTTCGTCAGCAGCAACCAGACCTGGCGCTACCAAACCCATCATTGCAATCGATAAAGTTTTCAGCTTCATAAAGTTATCCTCTATTGCTTTTTAGTATGTACGACACGAACAGCCCACAATTGAACCTCATGCGTAGGAGCAACCTTAATCTGACTAAAAACGTTCGTCAAGACATTTTCCGAAGTTTTTTGTGACTTTTTCCATTATCTTTTCGGGAATTTTTTCCCGAAAAGATAACTGTTTGATTTTTATTGTTTTTTTGTTTTTAGCCTAAAATCAGGCACGATCTTTGATCCAATCAATTGCTGCACTGATCGCCGACTCGGTGCGCAAACGTCCGGCCAATTCCAAAGTAACATCCAGTGACGGTGACACGGTATTGCCCGTCAAAGCAACCCGGATAGGTTGTGCCACCTTGCCCATGCCAACCTCATGCGCTGCAGCGCATTGTTGTACTTCATGATGAATATCAGCAGCTTGCCAGTCATTGAGATTTTGTAGACGTTGCAGAATATCTTGCAGAATTGGCAAGCTGTCGACAGCCAGGTGTTTACGGGCAGCCTTTTCATCATAATCACGAATATCACGGTAAAAGTACTGGCAGCTTTCAGCCAGTTCTTTCAATGTTCTGGCTCGCTCGCGTAACAATTCAACCACATCCGTCAATGCCGGCCCCTGCGCCGGATCAATATTTAGTTGTCCGAGATGCCAGCTTAAATGATGGGCAACATGTTCCGCCGGACTATTCTTAATGTAGTGCTGGTTTAACCACAGCAGTTTTTCGGTATTAAAACTCGATGCTGCCCGATTGACATCACTTATCTCAAACAACTGCACCATTTCATCCAGTGAAAAAACCTCCTGATCGCCATGCGACCAGCCAAGCCGGACTAAATAGTTAAGCAGCGCTTCAGGCAAATAACCTTGATCCCGGTAACTCATCACACTGACGGCACCATGACGTTTCGATAAACGGGCGCCATCATCACCTAAGATCATTGGCACATGGCCATAAACCGGCGGCTGTTCGCCTAGCGCTTTGAAAATATTGATCTGTCTCGGTGTGTTATTAATATGATCATCACCACGGATAACGTGTGTCATGCCCATATCCAGATCATCAACCACGACCGTCAGGTTATAGGTGGGTGTACCGTCTGAACGCGCAATGATGAGATCATCGAGTTCATTATTATTAAAAGTAACCTCGCCGCGGATGGCATCAATGAATTTGACAGCCCCTTCTGTAGGGTTTTTAAAACGCACCACTGGCTGCACGCCGGCAAGCGGTTGTTGACGATGCCGGCAGCGGCCGTCATAACGGGGTTTTTCTTTATTTTCCCGCTGCTGTTCACGCATGACTTCCAATTCTTCTTTTGAACAATAGCAGTGATAAGCATCACCTTGCGCCAACAGTTGCTCAATGACTTCTTTGTAGCGATCAAAGCGTTGTGTCTGATAAAACGGACCTTCGTCATATTCCAGTCCCAGCCAGGCCATGCCTTCCAAAATGGCATTGACCGATTCCTCGCTGGATCGCTCCAGATCGGTATCTTCAATGCGTAATACAAAAGTGCCGCCATGACGACGGGCATATAACCATGAAAATAAAGCCGTGCGGGCACCGCCAACGTGCAAATAGCCGGTTGGGCTGGGGGCGAAACGGGTACGGATAGTCATGTTCAATGTCTCTGCTGGAAGTCTGCTGGAAAAGTGCGTTATTGTACCAGTTAGGGCTTATTTATCTGTCACCATTGCCACGACTAGTTGTTTTTTATTGACCCGTCTGGATCTGTACACCGCTAACTGTTTGACTACATTACCGGTTGTTAAATCTGAGGATTGCGATTTTATGAAAGCTTTTTGGACCATAGCGCTGCTGGGCTTTACCACCGTCGCTTGTGCCGTCAGCGACAGTGATTATGTTTTGCAGCGAGTCGCTGATGGCGTTTATTTTCATCAGGGTGTGCATGAAGATGCTAACAAAGACAATATCGGCGCTATTGCCAATGTCGGCTTTGTTGTAGGTGAAAAATGCGTGGCGATTATCGACAGCGGCGGCAGCTACCGCGAGGGCGAGCTTTTACATCAGGCAATGCGGGAAATCACCGATTTACCGGTCTGTTATGTCATCAACACACATGTGCATCCAGATCATATATTAGGTAATGCGGCATTTACGGATGACAAGCCCACTTTTGTTGGCCATGAAAAATTACCGGCGGCACTGGCCAGCCGGCAAAGTCATTACGCTCGTAATTTTGCTGACAGCCTTGGAGAAGCATATATCGGCACAGAGTTCATTGCTGCCGATAAATTGGTTAGTCCCGAGCAACCGCTGACACTGGATTTGGGTGGCCGGGAATTGCTCTTGAAAGCTTATTCGACGGCCCATACCGACCATGACTTAACAGTACTGGATAAACAAACCCAGACATTGTGGACCGGTGATTTACTGTTCCGCGAGCGGATCCCGGCCATTGATGGCAGTATTAATGGCTGGATCGACGTAATAAAACAATTTCAATCAGCATCATATAACGCCATCATTCCCGGCCACGGCCCTGCGGCCATTGGTGAAGATGCTGACTGGGACAAATTACTGGCTTATTTAACGACAGTGCGTAAAGAAATTCGCACCGTTATCAATGATCTCGGCACAATTGAAGAAGCAACTGTAACAGTGGGGCTTTCAGAGCGTCCTAACTGGGAACTCTTCGACCAATATCACCGTCGAAATGTCACCGCTGCATTCGTTGAATTGGAGTGGGAATAAAAATTAGGAGAGAGAACTATGCTCGGTCGATTTATAACAATTTTAAGCCTCAGCCTGGGACTGATGCTGGCCGTTCAACCTGCACAATCAGCAACGCCAAAAGAACCGATGTGGCCTATCATCAAAGAAATTCACTTTGAAGGTAAAGACATTCGTGAAAACGCTGATGATCTGATTGCACTGGATGCACCGAAACGAGCTGAAGATGCAGCGATTGTGCCCATCACCATCAAATTACTGCAGCCACAAACAGCCGAAAAATACGTCAAAAATCTACATTTGATTATTGATAATAATCCCGAACCTTATTCGGCTAATTTTCATCTCACCCCGGAAATGACCGATGTTGAAATTGGTACACGGGTACGGGTGGATCAATATACCGATATGCGGGTCATCGCCGAAATGAATGATGGATCGATGCATATGGTCAGCAAGTTTGTAAAAGCATCTGGTGGTTGCAGCGCACCAGCCGGTAAAGATGCTGAAGCGGCCATGGCTCGTTTAGGCAAGATGCAAATCAGAATGCGTCAGCCCACGATTGGGGAGCCGGTTCAGGCACAAGTGATTGTCAGCCATCCGAATTACAGTGGTCTGCAATATGATCAGAAAAACCGTAAATACATCGGAGCGCATTACGTGAAAGATGTTGAGGTTCAATATAACGGCAAGTCTTTATTTAAAGTTGATACCGGTATTTCGGTCAGTGAAGACCCCAGTGTCCGTTTCACTTTTGTACCAACTGAAAAAGGCACATTGAAAGCACTAGTCAGTGATAGTGAAAATCAGAACTTTTCTGCCGAAAAACAGATATAGAGAAAACTAACGAAATAAAAAAGGCCGCGTTCGCGGCCTTTTTTATGATTCATTATCAGCTTATTGTAATTTGCATTCTTGGTAAGCTGCTTTGATGACCTTATCAAACTTGTCCATCGACTCATTCAATAAATCATCATCACGGAACTGGGCACCGCGGTCTGCTGGCAGATTTTTATACATATAACCGGTGCTTAAATCTTCAAATTCTCGCTGAGTGAAAGCGGCATCAACTTGATCAACAACGCATGAACATTTGTGTACGCTTTCATAAACATTCATATCGCCATTAGCAGTCATACAATCCTGTACATACTGCACTTTGGTGACCGTAGAAAAATCTTGTTCGCTATGGTCATCAGCCATTGCCAGACCCGGCAAAAACGCCATACCGGCAACTAGCATCGTTAAACTGGTTTTAGTCATTCATTACTCCCTTCATCTATTGTTAAGGTGATCCTTAGTAATTGGTGCGTCGGATTAAGTTCCTCAACAGCCAAAAAGCCGAATAAAACCGGCATGTTAATTTTCCTGATCACTGGAAGATAAGGTAAAATTAAATGTTTAATCACGCAACTCCCCGGCGCTGGGCAGGAGAACCCGATGAAAAAACTGTTACTGCATCTCGATACCGATCCGGTAGCGAGCACTTTTGATCAAGCAGTTGCCTATGATTCCGGTGTTGATAATATCATCGCTCATGGCGGTGCAACCCGCGATAATGTTACCGCCCATGTGCACGGTATGATATTCACCCGTGGCGGAAAAAACCTGAAAAACAGCGCTATTTTTATCGGCGGCTCTAATGTGCCTGCCAGTGAACTGGTTGGTCAGGCGGTTAAAAAAGCCTTTTTCGGTCCGGTAAAAGTCTCGGTGATGTTAGACCCCAATGGCTCTAATACCACGGCGGCCGCTATCGCCCGTAAAATCATGAAAAATTACGATATTACTGGCAAGAAAGTCGTCATTCTCGGTGCCGGTCCGGTCGGTCAACGTACCGCGCTGTATCTGATTAAAGAAGGTGCCGGTGATGTGGTATTGACCTCTCGCAGTCTGCAGCGCAGTAAAGCCACCACCGACCAAATGAAAAAAGCCTACAACGTCGACGTCATCCCCGGTGAAACCCGCAGTGATGAAGCGGTTGTGAATTTGCTTAAAGATGCGCATGTGGCTGTCGCTGCAGGCCCTGCAGGTGTTTGCATCGTTTCAGAAAAAAGCTGGTCCAGCAGCCCGACTTTAGAAGTGATTGCCGATGTTAATGCGGTGCCACCACTGGGCGTTGAAGGTATGGAAGTCATGGATGATGGCGTCGAAAAACAAGGTGTACGTTTTTATGGGGCAATTGCCATTGGTAATTTCAAAATGAAAGTCCACCGCGGCGCAGTTGCATCATTATTTGACAGCAATGATCTGTTTCTCGATGAAACCACACTGTACGACATTGCCTGCAAAATTGATAACGGCTAGTGAACACCACGCCCAGTATGTTTTCTGATCCGGCGACGCTGATTGAAGTCAGCACCCCGGCACGTTTGCATCTGGGCTTTCTGGATCTCGGCGCCAGTCTCGGCCGGCGCTTTGGCAGCATTGGTCTGGCAATTGATAGCCATCAGACCATTATCCGCATTAGCGCTGCGGATAAATTAACGGTCAGCGGTATTGATGATAAAGCGATTATTGAAAAGATCACCGCTTTAGCCGGGCGCTTTCTTAACCATTGTCAGACACAGTTAACAACTAATACAGCGCTACCCCATTTGATGGTTCGCCAATTAATTCCGGAACATGCCGGTCTCGGCTCCGGAACTCAGCTGGCTTTAACCATTGGCCGGGCACTGACAGAGTTTTACCAACTGCCCTTCAGCACCGCCGAAATTGCCTCTATCATGGGGCGCGGTCAGCGTTCAGGCATTGGCATTAGCACCTTTGATCACGGCGGCTTTGTCGTCGATGGTGGACTTGCAGAAACCAGCATTCTTCCACCGATGTTATTTAACATGCCGTTCCCGGACGACTGGCGGGTACTGCTGATTTTTGATCGGCAATATCAGGGCGTGCACGGTGAAGCTGAGCGTCAGGCATTCCGGCAATTACCTGATTTCCCAAAAGCGCACAGCCAGGCTATTTGCCAGTTAACCTTGATGCAATTATTACCGGCTCTGGCGGAAAAAAATATTGCGGCTTTTGGCAGCGCCGTTACCGATATTCAGGCTTTGATCGGCGAACATTTTGCACCGGTACAAGGCGGTATCTTTACCAGCCCCCGCGTTGCACAACTCATTCAACAAGCCCGTGAAACAGGTCATCAGGGTGTTGCCCAAAGCTCATGGGGCCCAACCGGCTGCGTCTTTGTTGACAGCGAACAGTCTGCACAGCATTTACAGCGTCAATTACAGGGTTACTGCGCTCAAAAGAGTGAACTTGACGGCATTGTGATTCAGATAAGCGAAGCCGCTCGTCATGGTGCGAAAATCCGTCAGCTGAAGGCGCCCAATACAATTTCTCAATTAAGGAGTCATCATGGCTAAACGTTCCATTATTCATATGCTCAACCCAATGAAACATAACAGTCCGTTTGATATCAATATGGCCCTTGATGCCGGCTACGATGTATTGATGCCATACAATCACGTGGAGTTGAAAGAAGTCGCCGGACTGGTTCAGGATGCGATTTTTTCGCGCGGTCCCGCCGGCGTTAAAATGACGGGTATGTTTATCGGTGGCCGCGATATCGGGCTGGCGATGGACATGCTGGAAGCAGCTAAAAAAGCCATGTCACCACCGTTTGAAATCTCAGTATTCGCTGACCCCAGCGGCGCATTTACCACCGCTGCTGCACTGGTTGCCTGCGTTGAACGGGAACTGAAAAAACACTTTAACCAAGATTATAAAGACTGCCGCGCGGTAGTGTTTGGCGGTACCGGTCCAGTCGGTCTGGCCACTGCGGTGATCGCTGCCCAGCAAGGCGCTGATACAACAATTGTTGACCATTTCTCAATTGATACCGCGCTAGAGTTCGCCGCCGAAGCCAAAAAACGTTATGGCGTGACATTGCGCGCCACCACTGCAGCATCAGATGCTGACAAAGCTCGTTTGTTGTCAAATGCTGATGTGGTTTTCTGCACCGCCAAAGCCGGTATTCAGGTATTAAATGCCTCGGTACTGGGTGATGCCAAGCAGCTTAAAGTCGCCGGTGATGTCAATGCTGTCGCGCCGCTGGGCATTGAAGGCGTTGAATTAATGGATAACGGCACACCGCTGAAACTGGCTAGTCAATGTCCGGATGCGGTCGGTATCGGCGCACTGGCGGTTGGTAATGTGAAATATAAGCTGCAACAGGCTTTGTTAAGAGAAACGCTGGAAAGCGATAAGCCGGTTTATCTGGATTTTCGTAATGCCTTTGACGGCGCCCGCAAACTGGTCTGATCAAACGAAACCACTAATTCTAATAGCCGCCCAAAGTGGCCGGTTCTTAGCACAAATCGCTGCCCGGGCCGGTTATCCGGTGCGGGTGGCCGATCAGTTTGCTGATACTGATACGCTGGCGGTTGCCGAAAAGCACCGCCTACTGCCGGACTTTAGCCAACTCAGTCAACGTCAATTTCTTAATTTCATTATTGAACTTGCTGACCACCAGCCGGCTACCCTGATTATCGGTACCGGTCTGGAACAGTTTTCTGATTGTTTGTCCGAACTGCCCCCAAACATCAGCGCTGCTAACAATTCTCCACAAACGCTTAATCTGTGTCTGTCTCCACAACACTGGTTTAAACTGCTTTCGAGTCTTGATATTAATTATCCGGACAGTCAATTTTCTGCGCCCGGCGATATTGAGCATTATTTGCAAAAACGTGCCCGTCATTGGGGCGGTAGCCATATTCAACCAGCGGCACAGCCAACACTGACAAACGATGTTTATTATCAGCGAAAAATCGAAGGTCGCAGCGCTTCAATAACCTTTATCGCCGATGGCCGGCAAGCACGGCTGATAAGTCTCAATCAACAGTTTTGCCGGGTGGTCGCACAGGCTGATTACCGGCTGCTGGCAGTGACCAATGCGTTGACAGTTGACAAAACCCAACAGCAAAAACTGTCTGATATCTGTCAAAAGATATCCAAAAACCTGGCATTAAGAGGCTTTCAGTCACTGGATTTTATCATTGATGCGACTGGCCAAATCTGGGTATTGGAGCTCAACCCCAGACCCAGCGCAGCTTTACAATGTTTACCTGACGACTGGCCTTTGCTGGACTGGCATTTGCAGGCTTGTCAGGGAAATCTGCCGGCTATTGATAATTTCCCGGTTGCCGCGGCTCGGCTCTGGTACTGCTGTTATGCCGGAGCGGCACTGACGATACCGGCACAATTTAACTGGCCGGATTATGCTGCTGATTTACCCGCGGACGGTACTTTAATCGATAAAAACCAGGTGATTTGCAGCCTGCTATTACCTTACCAAAACAGCACCAGTCTCACTGCCGGTCAACAAACGGCAACACAGTTGCAATTACAATTGCAAAGCGCGCTTGAAAAGCCGTTAAATAGCGCCATATAAGACCTCAGTTATTTTTGGAGACTGTTTCATGAAACGCATTTTGTTATATCTCGGTACCAATATTGCCGTTTTGGCTGTGCTTAGTTTCACCATGCGTCTGCTGGGCATTGATGGCATGCTCAATGAGCAAGGCGGGCTGGATATGAATGCGCTGCTGATCATGGCAGCCGTGATAGGTTTTAGTGGTTCTTTTATTTCCCTGCTGATTTCCAAATGGACAGCCAAACGGCTGACCGGCGCTGAAGTGATTACTGAACCGCGTAACAGTACCGAACGCTGGCTGGTGGAAACCGTTGCCCGTCAGGCACAGCAGGCCGGCATTGGTATGCCGGAAGTGGCTATTTATAACGCGCCTGAGCCCAATGCGTTCGCCACCGGCGCCAACCGCAATAATGCGCTGGTGGCTGTCAGTACCGGTTTGATGCAATCCATGACACAGGATGAAGTCGAAGCCGTTCTGGCCCATGAAGTCAGCCACGTTGCCAACGGCGATATGGTGACCATGGCGTTGATCCAGGGTGTGGTCAATACTTTTGTTATCGTGTTATCACGGGTGATCGGCCATATGGTGGATCGGGTGGTGTTTAAAACCGAAAACGGTCATGGTCCGGCGTTTTGGATCACTTCGATTATTGCCGAACTGGTGCTGGGTATTCTGGCCAGTATTATCGTAATGTGGTTCAGCCGTCAGCGCGAATACCGGGCTGATGCCGGTGCCGCCAGTCTGGTTGGCGCGCCAAAAATGATTGCGGCACTGCAACGCCTTGCCGGCACATCAAACGAACCCTTACCGGATCAATTACATGCTATGGGGATTTCAGGTGGTCGTGGCGGTTTAAGTGCATTGTTTATGACCCATCCGCCACTGGAATCACGCATCGCTGCTTTGCAGCAACGTTAAAAATTCAAATAAAAACGGGGCTTTCGCCCCGTTTTTATTTCAGTACCTGCGAGTCACAAAGCCCGTACTAAGCTTCTTCGTCGAAGTTGTAATCCAACTGCGGCGACGGCTCGTGAATATAAAAGCCTTGCGCATAATCCACACCCAGACGCCATAATAATGCGAGGCTATTGGCATCGGAAACAAATTCAGCGATACAGCGCTTTTCTGCTTGTTTGGCCATATCAATAATGGCTTTAACTGCCGCCTGATTCTCCAGGTCATGGGCCATATTTTCGACAAAATTACCGTTGATTTTCAGATAATCGACATCCAGCACATGCAGGCTGTGTGAAAAATCGATACCGCTGCCAAAATGCTCAAGACCAAATTCACAGCCGATTTTTTTCAGCTTGGCGATAGTGTCTTTACTTTGCTGCAAGTTATCCAGCGCAGCGGTTTCGCTGATTTCAAAGACCAGCGCATTGCCCTGCAGGTTATGCGCCTGCAAACTGGCTGACAGCCAGTCGACAAAATCTTTTTCATGCAGCGTTTGTTCAGATAATTTGATAAAAAACCGTGTGTTAGGCCGTTGTTTATGATGTTCGCTGAGTTTCGACAAAGCGCTGCGGATAACCCACTTGTCGATTTCCGTCATCACCTGCAAGCGATCCGCCGTATCGATAAATTCTTCAGCTTTCAAAGTTTTACCGGAATCCAGTTTCAAGCGTAGCAGCACTTCGTACAACTCTTGCTCAGGCCCATGCAGGCTGACTATGGGCTGAAAATGCAGGAAAAAGTCATCATCCTGCATCGCCGATTCAAGAATTTGCTGCCATTGCTGGGTATTGGCCATTGGCTGCATTTGTTCGGTGGGCTGATAGCGCGCGATCTGATTACCACCAGCACGCTGCGCTTTAATACAGGCTCGGTCAGCATTTTCCAGCGCGACTTCGCCAGACGCGACATTTTCACTGATACGGCTGATACCGATACTGCAATGCAGATCAATGATTTTGCCATTGGTTTGCGATACATAATCATCAATGGCGGTGCGATAAGCTTCAGCGCGTGCATCGACTTCCCGCTCATTGGCACTGGGTACAATCACGGCAAACACCTGATCGGCAAAACGGCCGAGGATTTCGCCGTCAACCAGCGTGCGTCGCAATAAATCAGCGACACTTTTAATCACCATATCGCTGGTACCCAGACCAACCTGTTCTTTAATTGCCTGAAAATCATCCAGCACAATAAACAGTAACTCAGCATCACCGAGACCTTCTGCTGCAGCACTGATAGCTTTTTCGAGTTCATCGGTAAAACGGCTGCGGGTATACAGGCCGGTGAGCAAATCATGGTCACGCAGTAATTTCAGTTTGGACTCGGTGCCACTGAAAATACTGTCATCGCGAATCACCACCTGCGTACAGTTTTCGCCTTCGACATTAGCATGAGAAAACTCAATATTGGCATCAAACACCTGCCCGTCCGCTTTCAGGCATTGCACGGTAACCGTTTGCGGCGGTGCATCAGTGGTTTCGGCAAACTGCCGGAACACCATTTTAAATTTAGGGTGGTCTTCAACAGCAATCAGATCGAGAATCGGCAGGCCATCAATATCCTCGGCCTCTTCATAACCAAACAGCGTCAGATATGCGCGGTTAACGTAAATATGCATCCCTTCATGCATATAGGCGACCGCATCACGAGAGCTTTCTAAAAGTGCCTGAGAGCGTTTTTCACTTTCCCGAAGGGCTCGTTCATTACGGCGTGCCAATCGGCGGACATTGAGATTTACCAACTCACGTTCAGCAGCAAACTGTAACCTGTCGACATCCCCTTGCCGAACCACATCCTGTGCACCACAACGGAATAACTCTTTTTCAGAATCACTCTCACTGCAAACGACAATACAAGGCAAATCTTTGCCCAATCGTTGCAACAGATTAATGATTTCAAGCGGGGTTAAATTAGGTAAATGATCACGACAAATCAGCAAATCCCAGGTTTGATTGCTGAGCAGTTGCTCCAGCGCATGAAAATTTTCTTCGCGCGAAGCACGCACGGCATGGCCAGCACTGCGTAAAACATTCACAACCGCATCAGTATCGGTCAGTGAATCATCGACGATTAGTAAACGCAGTATGCCTTCAGCTCTTGCCACGCTAGTCACCTTCGCTAAGTTGGGCCGGTTTTACCGGCCGGCTGCCTTCGAGTCGCGTCATTGCCTCGGCCATCCATGTTTCAACTTGTTGATTAATGCTGGCGGCTGACTGACTTTGCGTGGCTATCTTAGCGCCAATTTGCATTTTGATGATACCCGGTTTTTTCAAAAAACCCCGTTTCGGCCAAAAATGCCCGGCATTGTGGGCCACCGGTACCACCGGCACGCCCGCATCAACGGCCAGCCGCGCGCCACCAATACCAAACCGCCCTAAAGTACCGACCGGCATTCTGGTGCCTTCCGGAAACACCACCACCCAGGCACCGGATGCCAAACGATCTTTACCCTGTTCAATGACCTGCGCCAGTGCTTTACGGCCGGCTTTGCGATCAATGGCAATCGGATTTAACGACGCCAGTCCCCAGCCGAAAAACGGAATCCAGAATAACTCACGTTTTAATACCCAGACCTGTGGCGGAAATACCGCCTGCAAGGCCAATGTTTCCCAGGCCGACTGATGTTTACAGAGGATCACGCAAGGTTCATCAGGGATAAGCTCGCGGCCTTCAACCTCAAGTTTGATACCGCAAATCAGTTTCAGCAGCCAGATATTCCACACCGCCCAGCGGCTGACAATGCGATAACGCAATTTAAATGGCAGCGGCCATAGCAAAACACCAAGACAAGAAAACAGCACCGCGCTGATACTATAAATAATAAAAAACAGCGTTGAGCGCAGCCAAAGCATCATGCAGCGGGTTCCAGTAAAGCATCGGCGACTGCGGCCAAATCGTCATAAACCGGCACGCCATTTGGAATACCCTTTTTTTCAGTGACGGCACCTTTACCGGTGCGGACCAGAATCGGTCTGGCACCAGCAGCCTGTGCGGCTTCAAGGTCACGGATAGAATCGCCGACAGCCGGCACATTTTCCAAATTCAGGCGCAGCCGGTGCGCTACATCCTGAAACGCACCCGGTTTTGGTTTGCGACAAGCGCAATCATCATCCGGCCCGTGCGGGCAAAATATGATGGCTTCCACCCGACCGCCGACCTGTGACAACATCCGGCGCATTTTGCTGTGAATACGGTTAAGCATTTCCACATCCAGCAAACCACGGGCGATACCGGATTGATTGGTAATCACCACCACCCGAAAACCAGCATAATTGAGTCGGGCAATCGCTTCCAGACTGCCTTCGATTGGCTCCCATTCCGCCGGCGACTTAATAAAATCATCAGAATCGTGATTAATCACGCCATCGCGGTCCAGAATAATCAGCGACATGGCAGCCTCCGCTTATTGTTGCAGGCAGGAAATATCGGCAACACCGATAAACAACGCCCGGGTTTGATTGAGTAGTGCCAGACGATTATCGCGCACCGCCGGTTCATCAGCCATCACCATGACATCATCAAAGAATTTATCAATACTGTCGCGCATAGTAGCCAGTCGCTTTAAGACTGCCGGGTAATCTGCCTGCTGCATTAATGGCGTCACATCCTGCTGCACCTCGCTAACCAGTGCTGCTAAATTTTGTTCTGCCTGATCGTTAAGCAGTTCAGCTTTCAGACTTAACTGCTGATCATATGCGCCGTTTTTACGCAGAATATTATCGATCCGCTTATTGGCTGCTGCCAGCGCTTCGGCTTCGGGCAATGCCCGGAAACCACTGACCGCGGTAAGCCGCTGCATAAAATCCAGCGGGCGACTTGGAGCCACCGCCAGCACCGCTTCAAAAGTATCAACCGTAAAGCCGTTATCCAGAACATAACCGCGTAGCCGTTCAAACATATAGTTCTGTACTTGCTGGGCGGTGTCTTTTTCGCTGAGCTTATCGACAAAATTATCTGCCGCAATTTGCAGCAATTCAGCCAGATCCAAATCCAGCTGTTTTTCAATAATGATCCGCAAAGCGCCCAATGCAGCACGTCGTAAAGCAAATGGGTCTTTCGCGCCGGTCGGCGGTTGACCGATACCAAACAAACCGACCAGCGTGTCGAGTTTCTCGGCAAGGCTTAACGCCTGACCAATGGCACCGGTCGGTAAATCATCACCGGCAAAACGCGGCATATATTGTTCATCGAGTGCGTTGGCAACTTCGGCTGGCTCACCATCAAGCGTCGCATAGTTACGGCCCATGATGCCCTGTAACTCGGGAAACTCGCCGACCATTTCAGTCAGCAAATCACATTTGGCCAGTTCCGCTGCGCGCTTGGCCTGGGCCGCATCGGCGCCGATTTTTTCAGCAATCACTGCAGCCAGTGCCGCCACCCGCTGTGACTTGTCATAGACCGTGCCGAGCTTGTTCTGAAAAACGATGGTTTTTAACTGATCCTGACGCGCCGCCAACGGCTGTTTACGATCGGTGTCCCAGAAAAACGCCGCATCACTGAGTCGTGGCCGGATCACCCGCTCATTACCGGCAATCACCTGTGCCACATCGCGGCTTTCAATGTTGCTGACGGTAATGAAGTTGGCCAGTAATTGACCATTTTTGCCCTGCACCGGGAAATATTTCTGATGGCCCTGCATCGATGAAATCAAAGCCTGTGGCGGTAGTTCGAGAAACCGTTTATCAAAACTGCCGGCAATCGCTACCGGCCATTCGACTAAACCGGTGACTTCATCCAGCAAATCATTATCAATAATCGCTTCACCACCCAGTGTGCTGGCAAGCTCTGTCACCTGGCCGCGAATTGCTTCACGTCGGGCATTAAAGTCCGCCATCACATGGCCTTCGGTTTGCAGTTGCGGTGCATAACTGCGGGCGCTGTTAATCCGAATCGGTTGTGGATGATGGAAACGGTGACCGTAGCTGATGCGATCCGACTGCGTATCAAGAATAGTGGCCGGGACCACATCATCACCGAGCAACATCACCAGCCAATGCACCGGCCTTACAAATTCCGCTGATGAATCACCCCAACGCATCCGTTTGGCAATTGGCAATGCATCTAAAGCCTGCTGAATGATCTGCGGCAATAATTCCACTGCTGACTGGCCGGCCTGCTGCTGGCGATAAACCAGCCATTTACCTTTATCGGTTTCCAGCGTTTCCAGCGCATCAACATCCACACCACAAGAACGGGCGAAACCCTGTAATGCTTTACTGGGATTACCTTCCTCATCAAATGCGGCGCTCACCGCCGGGCCGCGTTTTTCAATTTGCCGATCCGCCTGATGGGTTTGTAAATCAAAAACGGTCACGGCCAGACGTCGCGGCGCGGCATAAGCCTCGGTGCCGGAAAATCTGAGTTCAGCCGCTTTTAAACCCTGCTCAATCGAGCCCAGCAAAGCACAACTTAAAGTGCCCAACGCGGTTGGTGGCAGTTCTTCGGTACCCAGTTCAAATAAAAAATCCTGCTGGCTCATGCGCTGGCCTCCTGCGCATTGAGCATCGGAAAGCCCAGTGATTCACGGCGATCAAAGTAGGCTTGCGCAACAGCACGGGCCAAAGTGCGCACCCGTAAAATAAAGCGTTGCCGCTCAGTCACCGAAATAGCTTTACGGGCATCGAGCAGGTTAAAGGTATGGGATGCTTTAAGCACCATTTCGTAGGCTGGCAATGGCAGGCCGGCAGCAATCATGCGTTCACTCTCGGTTTCACAGGTATCAAATAAAGCAAACAAATGCTCAGTATTGGCATGTTCAAAATTGTAGGCCGACATCTCGACTTCATTCTGATGAAAGACGTCTCCATACGTGACTTTGCCGAGCGGGCCGTCGGCCCAGACTAAATCGTAAACACTCTCGACACCTTGTAAATACATGGCGATACGTTCCAGACCATAGGTAATTTCGCCGGTCACCGGTTTACATTCCAGACCACCGACCTGCTGGAAGTAGGTGAATTGGGTGACCTCCATACCGTTGAGCCAGACTTCCCAGCCCAGCCCCCAGGCACCTAAAGTAGGCGATTCCCAGTTATCCTCAACAAAGCGGATATCATGAATTGAGGTATCTAAACCCAACATACGCAGCGAGCCCAGATATAACTCCTGAATATCCAGTGGTGACGGTTTGATCACCACCTGAAACTGATAATAATGCTGCAGACGGTTTGGATTATCGCCATAACGGCCATCGGTTGGTCGGCGCGATGGCTGCACATAGGCAGCGCTCCATGGCTCAGGGCCAATCGCCCGTAAAAAAGTCGCCGGATGAAAGGTGCCCGCACCCACTTCCATATCATAAGGTTGTAACAACACGCAGCCTTGCTCGGCCCAGTATTGTTGCAGGCGCAGAATCAGTTCCTGAAAGGTTTTTGGCGTAGCTGCCGGCACCGCAGGCTCAGTCATGAGTGCTCTCTTTTCAATCGAAATTTAAAATGCACTGATTATAGCGAATATGCGCCCTGCTTGTAGAGTTGCCGTTCACTCTCAAGCTTTGTGCTAACAACAATTTACCGCTGGCGATCCGGTACAATGATGGCAGTATTTCACAGGGAACAGGACCCAATGACCCGCAAAATCGGCATCGTGATGGACCCGGTTCAGGCCATCAATACCAAAAAAGACAGCAGCTTTGCCATGTTACTGGCGGCGCAGGCCCGCGGCTGGCAGATTTTTTATATGCAGCAGGCCGATTTGTTTTTGCGCGATGGTCAGGTGCTGGCCTCGATGGCGGCGCTGACCGTGCAGGATGATCCTTATGACTGGTATCAGCTTGGTGATACACAAATTGCGCCACTGCATTCGCTGGATGCCATTCTGATGCGCAAAGATCCGCCGTTTGATATGGAATATATCTACAGCACCTATCTGCTGGAACAAGCGCAATCGCAAGGTGTTTTAATCGTCAACGATCCGCAGAGCCTGCGTGATGCCAATGAGAAATTGTTTACCGCCTGGTTTCCACAGTGTTGCCCACCAACTCTGGTCACCCGGCAGAAATCGCTGATGCGCGAGTTTCAACAGCAGCACGGCGACATCATTATCAAACCGCTGGATGGCATGGGCGGTGCGTCGATTTTCCGGGTGATGCAGGGTGACCCGAATTTTTCAGTGATTGTCGAAACGCTAACTGAAAATGGCAGCAAATCAGTGATGGTGCAGCAGTATTTGCCTGCGATTAAAGAAGGCGATAAACGTATTTTGCTGATCAACGGCGAACCGATGCCGTATGCATTGGCGCGTATTCCGGCCGACGGTGAAACCCGCGGTAATCTGGCGGCTGGCGGCCGTGCCGAGGGGCGTGAACTCACTGAAAGGGATCGTTGGATCTGCGCACAGGTCGGCCCGAAATTACGCGAAAAAGGGCTGATCTTCGTTGGTCTGGATGTGATTGGTGATTATCTGACCGAAATCAATGTCACCAGCCCGACCTGTATCCGCGAACTGGATCGACTGTATGGGCTGAATATTGCCGGTGATTTGATGACTGCTATTGAGAAACATTTATGCGCTTAATCGGTTTAATTTTACTGACCTTAAGCCTGTTAACGGCCTGTGGCGAAAAGGCAGCCCAAACCACCAAAATTTATGCTTTTGGCACTGAAATCGATATCAGTATTTACGGTGAAGACGAAGCCACCTTTGAACGCGCCGTTGGTAAGCTGGAAGGCACTTTTTCCGGTGTGAACGATCTCTGGCATGCCTGGCAGCCCAGCGTTTTAACCCGCATTAACGATGCCATCGCAAAAGGTGACAGTATTGCCATTGACGACAATGTGGCAACGGTTATCCAACAGGCACGGCAACTGGCCCATGACAGTGATCATTTGTTTAATCCCGCTGCCGGTCAGTTATTTACCCTGTGGGGTTATGAACAGGATGACTGGTTTGAATCACGGCCACCACCGGCACAGGCAGCTATTGATAACTGGCTGGTCGCTAATCCAACCATGGACGATATTGTGATTGAAGATGGTCAACTCAGCAGCAAAAATCCGATGGTCAAACTGGGTTTTGGTGGCTTTGCCAAAGGTTATGCCGTTGATGCTGCGATTAAGGTGCTGAAAGCCGAACAAATCGATAACGCGATCATTAATATCGGCGGCGATTTACGCGCCATCGGTCAGCATGGCCCGCGACCGTGGAATATCGGCATTCGCCATCCGCGTCAGGATGGTGTGCTGGCATCTGTGACGGTCAAAGATGATGAAAGTGTGTTCAGTTCTGGTGATTACGAGCGTTATTTTGAATACCAGGGCAAACGTTATCCGCATATTATGGATCCGCGCACTGGCTATCCGGCTGATGAAGCGATGTCGGTCACCGTTATTAATAGCAATGCTGCCAAAGCCGATGCCGCCGCAACGGCTTTATTTGTCGCCGGCGATGACTGGCCGCAACTTGCTGCTAAACTGGGTTTAAAACATGTCATGCTGATGACTGATGAAGGTGTTTTGGAAATGAGTCCGGCAATGGCCGGCCGGGTAAAGCTCATCAGCTATCAGGGTGAGCCGGTTTTGCGTGAAATTCCCTGAACTGAGTTGAACCTATGGGTAATGACAGCAATGATCGTCTGATTTTCACCCTGCTGTTTTCGGTGATTGTGCATGTCGCGGTGGTCCTCGGCATCAGTTTTGATGTGTTTTCATCGCCGACCAATGCGCCGGTTAATAACCTCGACATCACACTGGTCAAACAACAAACTGTCAAACCACCCGAAGATGCTGATTTTCTGGCGCAGGCTGATAATGAAGGTGGCGGCGAACTCGATACTCCCACACTGGAACCAACGCCGGACTTACCGGTGCCATTAGCAGAAGACACACCAACTTCACCACCGCCGATAGCAATGACTGAGGTCGAACCATTAGAAACCATACCCGTCATCACACCTCCGCCAGCCATTCCGGAACCAGCGCCTGTTGAACCGGTACAGGTACCAGAACCGGAACCTGTATCTGAACCGGAGCCAGAACCCGAGCCGGAAACCAAACCGGAACCTGAGCCAGAAATAGCTGATAAAAAAATCACCAGCGAAGAAGCCGATCGGCAGGTGGAAAGCGCAGAGGCAGAAACCGAAACACTGGAGTCAGCCGAAGAGCTTGCTGAGCCGGCAACACCCCGCCCGACAGCACAACAAATGATGGCGCAGGCACGCAGCGAAATCAGTAGTTTGCAGGATCAACTGGCGCGTAGCAGTAAAGCGCTCAGTGACCGGCCGAAAAAGCGCCGTATTTCTGCGGCCACCAAAGAATTTGCTGCGGCCGCTTATATGCGCGCCTGGGAAATGAAAGTCGAGCGCATCGGCAATATGAATTACCCGCAGGAAGCCCGCGAAAAAGGCATTAACGGCAGTCTGATGTTATCAGTCGATATTCGTCCCGATGGCAGTGTGCCGGCTGACGGCATCGTCGTTTCCCGTTCGTCAGGCCATAAAGTACTTGACGATGCCGCCATTAAAATCGTCCGGCTCGGCGCACCTTACGCCAATATCCCCGACAATGTCCTGAAAGATAACGATATGCTGACGATCATCCGTACCTGGAAATTTGAAAGTCAGCGCGGCATGTCAGCCCGCTGAATATCAAGCGTAAATATAATCGCGGATCTGCGCTTCCGATTTCTGGATCAGGTTTTTGGTCAGTGAATGACTGATTAATTTCTGTGTTGTGTGGCCGATCTGCTGGCGCAACAACCCCATAAAGCCGGAAGGCGCCACAATCACCAGATCATTAAAATCTCCACTGACCCGGCCGGCTTCCAAACGCTCACTAACCGATTGAGCAAAACGCTGTGCCTCATTTTTTTGTGGATCACTGTGCGGCACCATGACATGTTGGGTGCCCCCTCTGGCATTACGGCCGGGACGGTCGCTGACCAGGTCATGATTCATGACCCGGCTGGCCGGATTCACTAAATCATCAATTTCAATCAAAGGCTGGTGTTTACTGTCGACGGCAAAGATTCTTGCCCGGCTGCTTTCGGCAACCACTATCCATTTTTGCTTCATCTTGCCACTCCTTTAAAAGGCCTAACTTAATGAATTTTTGTGCGGATGGTACGCCACGATTATGCGCCGGATTTTTTAAATCTGCATCTGTGGCCGCCGAAATTCAGTCATGATCAGCACTATCACTGACCAGCAGATTTTGCGGGGTGAAAAACTGCGGTTTTTAAAAATTACGCTGCCATCAAAATTAATCGGCCGCCAGCAATTGATAGCCCAATTGCGCTTTATTCACCGGGTTATCTTGCAAAGGTAAGCTTTGTTTTAACTGCACGGCCAACTGCTGTAAAACCGCCAAATCGCCATGGCGCAATTCCAGCTCAATTTCGTGGATTGGCGTTTCTGCGTCACTCGTTTTCACCCGGCCCTGATCATAAGCCAGTTCAATATGAGTGCCGTCAATATCCAGATCCCAGGTTTCGCGGGTAAATTCGGTACTGAATACACAACTCAGCTGGTTCCATTGACCGGAATCGTCAACGATCGGCGCTAGCGGTGTTTGTCTTAATAAGGCTTTATCAAATTCGCCGGTCAGCAGCGGCTGATCCCATTCCTCACGCTGATGCAGACCATCTTTGACTTGCCCCGCATTCTTAACGGTCTGCATCCACTGACCTTCAACTTTACGCAGGCGCAGCGCAATACGCATATCGCGTAGTTTCAACTCTGGGGTATCAAAATAATCGGTGCGCAGTGACTGAGTTTTTCGGCCGGTCACTTTGTCCTGCAACCAGTCGATAGCATACAAATCCAGCGGCACGCCGCTGACCGACAGTTTGATTTCCTGTTCCAGACTCATTTCAGTAATGGCTTCAAGTAATGACCGGTATGCGAGTGTTTATCCTGCGCCACTTGTTCCGGCGTGCCAACCGCAATGATTTGGCCACCGCCGGAGCCCCCTTCCGGCCCCATATCAATGATCCAGTCGGCGGTTTTGATGACGTCCAGATTATGCTCAATGACCACAATGGTATTACCGCGGTCCCGCAAATGATGCAGCACTTTCAGTAATTGTTCGATATCAAAAAAGTGCAGGCCAGTCGTGGGTTCATCAAGGATATACAGCGTTTTACCGGTATCGCGTTTTGATAATTCCTTGGCCAGTTTAACGCGCTGTGCTTCACCGCCCGATAAGGTCGTCGCATTCTGACCGAGCTTGATATAAGTCAGCCCCACATCAATCAGCGTTTGCAGTTTTTTGGCGACCACCGGGATATTTTCAAAAAACACATTGGCATCTTCAATGGTCATATCCAGCACTTCGGTGATGGTTTTGCCCTTATAACGGATATCCAGTGTTTCCCGATTATAACGCTGACCTTTACACACATCACAGGGCACATAAATATCTGGCAAAAAGTGCATTTCGACTTTAATCAGGCCATCACCCTGACAGGCTTCGCAGCGGCCGCCTTTGACGTTAAAACTGAACCGGCCCGGGCCGTAACCACGCGAGCGGGCTTCCGGTGTACCAGCAAATAATTCACGGATGGGCGTAAACAAACCGGTATAGGTCGCGGGATTAGAGCGTGGTGTGCGGCCAATCGGGCTTTGATTAATCGCCACCACTTTATCGAGTTGATCAAGGCCCAGTATTTCAGTGTGCGGTGCCGGTTCATCAGAGGCACCGTTAAGGGTTTTGGCGGTCAGTTTCAGCAGCGTTTCATTAATCAGTGTTGATTTACCACTGCCCGACACGCCGGTAACGCAGGTCATCAGACCAATCGGAATATCGACATCCACCTGTTTCAGGTTATTACCGCAGGCACCACGCAGGCCTATCACTTTGCCAGCATGGGCTTTCTGGCGTGTTGCCGGCACGGCAATTTGCCGCCGGCCCGATAAATACTGGCCGGTCAGTGACTTGTCACTACTCATAATATCGGCCGGCGTGCCCTGCGCGACAATTTCACCACCATGCACACCAGCACCGGGACCGATATCCAAAACATAATCGGCGCTGCGAATGGCATCTTCATCATGCTCAACGACAATGACAGTATTGCCCAAATCACGCAGCCGGGTCAGCGTTGCCAGCAACCGGTCATTATCACGCTGATGCAGACCGATTGACGGTTCATCGAGAATGTACATGACACCGACCAGACCAGCACCAATCTGACTGGCCAGACGAATCCGCTGTGCTTCACCGCCGGAAAGGGTTTCGGCGCTACGCGCCAGATTCAGATAATCGAGGCCGACGTTCACCAGAAAACTCAAACGGGCACTGATCTCACTGATGATTTTATCGGCAATTTCACCGCGTTTACCGGGCAATTGCAGCGTTTCAAAAAAACGTTTGGCTTCACCAATCGGCAGGCTGGTAACTTCCGGCAGATTGACCTGTTGGATAAATACATGTCTTGCTGATTCGGTCAGGCGGGCACCATGACATTCAGGGCAGGCGCGGACGGAATGGAATTTCGCCAGTTCATCGCGGACACTACCGGATTCGGTTTCGTGATAACGTCGCTGTAAATTGGGCACGATGCCTTCAAACACATGTTTACGGCTGACCCGTTTGCCACGATCGCTGAAATAGCTGAAATCAATCTCGCTGCGACCACTGCCATAGAGAATGACTTCGCGGACATTTTCCGGCAAATCATCAAAAGGCGTTTCCAGATCAAACTGATAGTGCGCCGCCAAGGATTGCAGCATCTGATAATAATAAGCATTGCGACGATCCCAGCCGCGAATGGCACCAGCGGCCATACTCAGTTCTGGATGCGCCACCACCCGCGCCGGATCGACAAATTGCTTCATGCCCAGACCGTCACAAGTCGGGCAGGCACCCGCCGGATTGTTAAACGAAAACATCCGGGGTTCCAGTTCGGCAATTGAATAACCACACTGGCTACAGGCAAAACGCGCTGAAAACAACGTGACATCGTCCGGCGCATCCATCGCCACCACTTTGGCGACACCGTCAGCCAGTTTCAGTGCGGTTTCAAACGATTCCGCCAGCCGCTGCTGAATATCGTCACGCACTTTAAAACGATCCACTACGGCTTCAATGGTGTGTTTTTTGCGTAGCTCCAGTTCCGGCGGGCTATCCAGCTCAATCACTTCACCGATAACCCGCGCCCGGACAAAGCCCTGCGCCCGCAGGGTTTCCAATACATCACGGTGTTCACCTTTACGATCCTGAATCACCGGTGCCAGCAACATCAGTCGTTTACCTTCCGGCATCGCGAGAACGGTATCCACCATCTGGCTGACTGTTTGCGCTGCCAGCGGCTGATCATGCTGCGGGCAGCGCGGTTCACCGGCGCGGGCAAACAACAGCCGCAGATAATCGTAAATTTCGGTAATGGTACCGACGGTCGAGCGGGGATTATGTGAGGTGGACTTTTGCTCGATGGAAATGGCCGGTGATAACCCCTCAATATGATCAACATCGGGCTTTTCCATCATCGACAAAAACTGCCGCGCATACGCAGACAACGATTCGACATAACGGCGCTGACCTTCTGCATACAAGGTATCAAAGGCCAGAGACGACTTGCCCGAGCCCGACAGGCCGGTAATGACAATCAGTGCGTCACGCGGCAGGTCGACGTCGATGTTTTTCAAATTATGAGTACGGGCGCCGCGAATGCTGATTTTTTTCATGCAAGTTCCGTAGTAAAATCAAACGGATCAATATACTCTGTCCCGCTATCATGACGCAAAAACAAACCGCAGCGGCCGCACTTAGCGTGTCGGAAAAACGCACTATTTCAGGCCTATCGCTGATATTTGCCCTGCGAATGCTCGGCCTGTTTATGATTCTGCCGGTATTTTCTTTATCGGCGCAGCAATACAGCCACAGTACGCCGTTACTGATTGGCCTCGCGATTGGTGCTTACGGCCTGACGCAAGCCCTGTTACAAATTCCATTTGGCATGTTATCCGACCGTATCGGTCGCAAAAAAGTCATTTTTTTCGGGCTGATTTTGTTCGCCCTCGGCAGCGTACTGGCGGCGGTTGCTGATTCTATCTATACCGTGATTGCCGGGCGTTTGTTACAAGGTAGTGGCGCAATCGCCGCCGTGGTAATGGCGTTAACCGCTGATTTAACCCGCGACCAACATCGCACCAAAGCCATGGCAGCCATTGGCATCAGCATTGGTTTATCGTTTTCCGTCGCGCTTGCCAGTGGTGCCGCGTTGGAAAACTGGTTGGGGCTGGCCGGTATCTTCTGGGCCACGGCGATAATGGCATTGCTGGGTATTGTGGTGCTGAAATGGTGGGTGCCGACGCCTCATCGCCGCCAGGTTCATCAGGAAATGAAACCAGCCAGAGCGCAGTTGAAAGATGTGCTGGCCAACCGATCGATTATGCGCATGGTGCTCAGCATTCTGATTTTGCATTTACTGCTGACCTTAAGCTTTTTTGCCTTGCCGATCGCCTTGCAGGATTATGCCGGTATCGCTAAAGCGGACTTGGCGCAAACCTATTTGCCGATTTTGCTGTTGGCTTTTGTCACCATGGTGCCGTTTATTTTGCTGGCCGAAAAACGCCGGCAAATGAAAACCGTGTTTTTGGGCGCCATTGCGGTATTGGCCGTTGCGCAATTTGGCTGGGCCATGCAGCCGGGTTCTTTGCCGTTATTGTTGATCTGTTTATGGCTGTTTTTTACGGCGTTTAATGTGCTGGAAGCTGGCCTGCCGTCGATGATGTCCAAACTCAGTCCGTTGCAGCACAAAGGCACGGCGATGGGGGTTTATTCCAGCGCCCAGTTTATCGGCGCTTTTCTCGGCGGGGTGATGGGCGGCATTATTTATAGTGTTGGTGATATCAGCTGGATTTTTCTGTCAGCACTGGGCTTGTGTCTGCTGTGGTTTATCGTGATATGGCCAATGCAGCCGTTAACGCATTTCAGTAACCGCATTATTCCGCTGGCCGGTTTAACCGCTGCCAATGCCGATGATTATCAAAGCCGGCTGGAAGCCATTCCCGGCGTGGTGGAAACCATTCTGGTCATCGACGATCAGCTTGCCTATGTGAAATTTCTCGCCGATGATACCGATCTGACGGAATTGGAATCCGTCGCCTGAATCTGCGTAAAATGACGCAACTCAAGAACAAAGGAACCGCTCATGTCCGTAAATAAAGTTATTCTGATTGGCCGGTTGGGTGTAGACCCTGAAAGCCGCGCATTTCCTAATGGTGGCTCTATCTGCAACCTGCGCATTGCCACTTCAGAAACCTGGCGTGATAAACAAACCGGTGAGCGTCAGGAGCGCACCGAATGGCATCGTGTGGTGCTGCGTAACAAGCTCGGCGAAATCGCCCAGCAGTACCTGCGTAAAGGCTCACAGGTGTATATCGAAGGTCGCATCCAGACCCGAAAATGGCAGAACCAGCAAGGTCAGGATCAGTACACCACCGAAATCGTCGGTAATGAAATGACCATGCTCGACAGCAAAGGTGGCAGTGGCGGCGGTGACAGCAGCTACGATCAAGGCCGTCCACAGCAACAAAATACCCAACAGAATAATGCCCAGCCTGCTTCGGCATCCGCCGGCCCCGATTACGGCGGTGGTGATGCAGATTATTACGATGACGATATTCCGTTTTGAGGATTTTCGTCTGATGCAAAATTAAGCCCCGCTCCACGGGGCTTTTTTGTAGGTAAACATCTTGCTGTCAGGTCGATTCAGTGGGAGGATACAATCAAAAACGGAAACTCCATGCAACACAAAATTAAACAAACTTCTGTCAGACCCCTTCGCACCTTAAACCTGTTATCACAGGAAGAAATCCGCCGCCTCAGTAATCCCGGTGAAGACTTACACCGGCTGTTTCGCGACTGTGCGCTGGCGATTCTCAACACCGACAGCCATCAGGATGATGCCGAGCAAATTTTTAATACCTTTGCCGATTTTGATATCCGGCTGATCCCGCAGGCGCGCGGTATTTTGCTGCAAATCGACAATGCCCCGGCGCAGTCATTTGTTGGCGACACCCTGGTTCGCGGTATTCAGGAACATTTATCGTCGGCGCTACGCGATATTGTTTATACCGAAATCAAGATCCTTTCACAGCAACCGGCGACGCCTGAACAAATCACCGACAGCGTGTTTATGATCCTGCGTAATGCCAATGTGGTGCGGCCGGATATGCCGCCCAATATGGTGGTCTGCTGGGGTGGTCATTCGATCCCGCGTGATGAATATGACTACGCCAAACAGGTCGGTTATGAACTGGGACTGCGTGGGCTGGATATTATTACCGGTTGTGGTATCGGCGCCATGAAAGGGCCGATGAAAGGTGCCGCTGTCGGCCATGCCAAACAGCAAATCAAAACCGGTCGTTATATCGGTATCAGCGAGCCGGGCATCATCGCCTCAGAATCACCGAATGCCATTGTGAACGAGCTGGTGATCATGCCGGATATTGAAAAACGCCTTGAAGCGTTTGTCCGCCTCGGCCACAGCTTTATTGTCTTTCCCGGCGGTGTCGGCACCGTTGAAGAGATTTTCTATCTGCTGAGTATCCTGTTGCACCCCGATAATAAACAGGCGATTCCGCTGATTTTTGCCGGACCTGAATGCTGTCAGGAATACTTTGCAACGCTAGATAAATTCCTGAAAAACTGCCTCGGTGACGACATTGCCGATCTCTATCAAATCATTACCGGCGATCCGGATCTCGTCGCCAAACGCAGTCGTGAAGCCGTCGACAGCGTCCAAAAAGCCCGCCGGCAAACCGAAGACGCTTATTATTACAACTGGCAGTTGCACATCGATCCGATGTTGCAGCAACCGTTTATTCCGACCCATGCCAATATGGCCGAGTTAAGACTGTTTCCGGATATGCCTAAACATGAACTGGCAGCACAACTACGCGCCGCGTTTTCCGGCATTGTTGCCGGTAATGTCAAAGCCTTTGGTATTCGTCAGGTCGCTGAACACGGGCCGTATCAAATCAACGGCGATCCGGCATTGATGCAGGCAATTGATGACTTACTACGACAGTTTGTCCGTGACCAGCGGATGAAACTCGGTCAGGATGCCAGTCGTTACCGGCCGTGTTACCAAATCATCAATCATTGATGCAGATGAAACACCTTGTTCATGATCTGCCAGCGACCATCGGTTTTCAGCAGATTAAATAAGTCGGTAAAGCGCAGACCGGTCCAGTTATCTGATTCCAGTCGTGCCGTGGCAACGGTGCCGTAAATCTCAATGCTGGCGATGGTGCTCTGGATATCGGGCGCCGGACCATTTTCATCATTCCAGTCATACAGCCCCTGAATCGGGCCGGCGAATAAGTCGTCACCGACATAACCATAAATCGTCGCATCAGCATGAAACGCCGGCCGCATTAATTCACCTTTGCCGGCGCGGGCACCATCAACATAGTGCTGAATAACATCACGGATTTGCTGATAATCATTGATCGTTGCTGCTTGCATCGCTATGCCTCCGAAGTGTTCTAAACTACTTCAGCGTAGCATAAAGATGATGGGAAAAATGCCTGCTTTAAAGCCATGAAACCAGCTTATTCAGCGAGTCTGAAATGCCGTCTGGCGAACCAAATCAACAGTAACACCGGCACACCCAGTAACGCGGTTATCAGGAAAAACTGCTCATAGCCCATCGACTCCACCATGGTGCCGGAATAGCCACCGAGAATTTTTGGCAGCAAAGTCATCAGCGAACTGAAAATCGCATATTGCACAGCGGTAAAAGAGATATTTGTCAGGCTCGACAAAAAGGCAATAAACGCTGCACTGGCAAGGCCCGCCGATAGATTATCAGCCGAAATCACGATATACAGCATCGTCAAATCATTGCCCATCGACGCCAGCATCATAAACAACAGATTGGTCAGCGCCGACAATACAGCGCCCAAAAACAAAATCCGCATCACGCCATAACGCATTGCTAATATGCCGCCGACAAAGCCGCCAAAAATCGTCATAAACAGGCCAAAGGTTTTCACCACTGTGGCAATTTCCGGTTTGCTAAAGCCCATATCCTGATAAAACACATTGGCAATCACGCCCAGCACAATATCGGAGATCCGGTACAACCCCACTAGCATCAATAACAGCAACGCCGCCGACCAGCCGTAACGGCGGAAAAAGTCCGCCACCGGCTCAACATAGCTGCGTTTTAAAATGCTGCGCTGCACCAGCCCGAGAGCGATTAAACTCCGGCCAATCGACACTGCTACTACACCGGCCAGCAACAGACGTAAAAACTCGACCGTCACCGCCGTCAACGGGCCATTTAATAAAACCGGCATTAACATTTCCCGTGCCTGCGCGGCCCAGCCACTAGTCAGATAAAAACAGCCAATAAAGCCAGCCATCGCCAGCGCAAAAGCCAGCAACAAGCCCAGATAGTCCTGCCGGGTGTCAGCGACTTTCAGCGGATCCACATCCGGCTCGCGACAGACCAGCGTCGTCAGCACCCCAATCAGCATCAGCGATGCCATAACAAAATAACTCTGCTGCCACGCCGAATAATCGTACGCATCTACTTCCGAACCAAAGTAGCTGGCTAAATACAATGCCCCGGCTCCCGCCAGCAGCATCCCAATCCGATAGCCGGCGATATAACTGGCTGACATTAGCGCCTGCAAACGCGGCTCGGCCGATTCAATCCGATAGGCGTCAATGACTACGTCCTGCGTCGCCGCTGAGAACCCCAGCAACACCGCAGCAATGGCCATCAACGTCAGCGAATGGGTGGCCGGGTCCACCATCGCCATCAGCAGGATGGAGCCGATAATCATCAATTGTGATAACAATAACCAGCTACGCCGCCGGCCTAGTAATTGATGCAGCCATGGCAATGGCAATACATCCAATAAGGGTGCCCAAACAAACTTAAATGAATAACCTAACGCCGCCCAACTGAAATAAGTCACCGCGCTGCGATCGATGCCCGCCTCTCGTAGCCATAAACTCAGCGACGAAAAAATCAGTAATAGCGGCAAGCCGGCAGCGATGCCCAGAAACAGCATGGTCAGCACTTGCGGCGTTAAAAAGCCCTGCAGACTCTCCTGCCAGGAACGGATACGATCAATCAAACTGCAGTCTCAGATTAGGTTCAATCCGTTAAAGTACCATTGACGCATCCGGCAATCCACTCGGCAAGCCGGCCGGCAGACACTGACAACCATTGTCGCGACCCGGCCGCTTGTTGATAATGCAAAATAACCTTGATTCGCAGCACTAAAATGGCCAGACAACGCAAAATCATCCATGTTGATATGGACGCCTTTTATGCGTCGGTTGAACAACGTGATTTTCCCGAACTCAAGGGCAAGCCGCTGATTGTCGGCGGCCAGCCCGACAGCCGCGGCGTGGTCGCCGCCTGCAGTTATGAAGCCCGCAAATTTGGTATTCATTCGGCGATGGCTTCATCACGTGCTTATCGCTTATGCCCGCAGGCGATTTTTGTGAGACCTCGCTTTGAAGCCTACCGCGAAGTCTCCAACCAAATCCGCGACATCTTCTGGCGTTATGCCTCACAAGTCGAACCACTGTCACTCGACGAAGCCTATCTGGATGTCACCTTTACCGAATCATTTAACGGCTCGGCAACGCTGATCGCCAAAGCCATCAAACGCGAAATCCTCGCCGAGACCGGCCTCACCGCCTCGGCTGGTGTTTCCTATAATAAATTTCTCGCCAAAATCGCCTCTGATATGGACAAACCCGATGGCCTGTATCTGATCCGCCCCGAACAGGGGCAGGCATTTGTTAACGAACTGGCCATCGGCAAATTTCACGGCATCGGCCCGGCGACAGAAGCCAAAATGAAAAATCTCGGCATCCACACCGGTCATGATTTACGGCAGAAAACGCTGGCCGAACTCACTGAACGCTTCGGTAAATCCGGCCAGTATTATTTCAATATCGCCCGCGCCATTGATGAACGCCCCGTCCGCAGCCAACGGATCCGTAAATCACTAGGCAAAGAAACTACCTTTGCTGAAGATATTCTTTCCGTTCCTGAACTCACCAACATCCTGCTGGGTCTTGCCGAACAAGTGATGGACAGTATCAATAAACAGCAACTGCAAGCTCGCACGGTTACCGTTAAAGTGAAATACGCTGATTTTCAGCAAGTCACACGGGCGCAGACGTTAGATCACAGCATTGGTTTTTCTGATTTGCAGGAATGGTTGCCAAAGTTGTTGGCGAGGACGGAAGCTGGGCATAAACCGGTTAGGTTGGTGGGGTTGAGTTTGAGTGGGTTTGATTTGCCGATCGCTCTTGATAAGGGGCAGGCGCAGCTGGATTTGACGATCAGTGACAAATTCTGAGCTAATAAATCCGCTATTTTTGCTCAAGCGCATTTGATGAATTATTAAGTATCGTTAAGGAGTGAATTATGGACCAGGTTATTAATATTTTGCTTGGGGCAGTAATCGCTAGCATTGTTCCTGTATTAACGCTGATAATCAACCAGCGGAAATGGAAAATTGACAAAAAAATTGAATTGCTTCGAACTAAACATGACCGTCTTGAAGTCATGTATTCAGATATTCTTTCTAGAGTTAACGACGCAATTGCAAGTGAATCTTGGCCCTCTGATATGACAAGCAAAATATCAGTCTACGGTTCGGATAAAGTTAGAAAAACATACTTTGATTTCATATTTGATACAGAGAAAGATGATTTAAAAAAAAGAGCATTCTATTTGGCCTTATGCCTATCTTGTAATAAGCATCTATTAGAAGTTCAAAAGAGTATTGAATCCAATCTTGATTAAATAAACAAAAATTGATTCAAACTAGTCCGTAGGTTGGGTTGAGGCACGAAACCCAACAATCTGATTAATATTTTCGACCTTGTCGCTGCCGCTGGGCGTTCATTTATTTTGCTTGTCCAAAATAAACGAACCAAACAAAAGGACAGCCCATGCTTGCCCTGCGGGTACCCTGTGCTTCTCGATCTGCTCGGGCATAACGGTGAACTCGCTTCGCTCAGACAACCGTCATGCTAATCCGAGCAGCTCTGCGATGCTCGGCTTCGCATAAGGGCAATTTGGGAATGACGTTCAGACTAGGCACCAACCTACAGCCTAAACAAATCCCCTCAGATCCCGTTATACGCTGACGAGTAGCGGCTTTTTGTCAGGAATAGAAACTTACCTGTCTGAGCGCAGCGAGTTTGGTAAGTTTCCCTGACAAAAAACGCAACGCAGTGAAGCCGCAGGCCAGCGTATCGGGTGCCCTTTTCTTTGGTTCGTTTCTTTTGGGCAAGCAAAAGAAATGAACTCGCCCTTAGGCGAAACTAATTCTAATGATGGATTCCCGCCTGCGTGGAAATGACGAACTTTTGTTGGGCTTCGCAAGCTCAGCCCAACCTACGACACTATGATTTGAAGCGATTTTTCAAGATTTTAAAACGGCTAAGCGCACATTTCACAATATTGCCGTCTTGATGTTTGAACTGCTTCTTCAAAGCTTTTTTCACTTCCCAGGTACCTTTATAACCATTCGGGAAGACCACTAAGTCACCGGCTTTGAATGTGGTGGCCGGACCACCATCTTCAGGTGTCATCACACACTCACCCTCAACGATATAAGCGATTTCTGTGGTCACAAACGACCATGGGAAGACTGAGACTTCTTTTTGCCATGTTGGCCAGTGGGCAACGCCCAATTCTTTTAAACGGGCTTCGCTGGGATTGCTGTCAACACTAATTGCTTTCATTTTTAATCCTGATTTGAGGGTGAGGCATGATGTTTTGCGAGGCCTATTCTGCCTGTCTTTTAACGATAAACCGAATTTATCGGGCAGTCGCCATGTTAGACCGAGGGCAATTTGCCATAATGGCCGCTTTTATTGGTGACTGAATTTCCTATGCAACACGTCGGGCAACCCGCGCTGAATGTTTTACAAAATGTCTTTGGTTTCAGCGCTTTTCGTCATAACCAACAGAGCATTGTCGACCATGTCATTGATGGTGGTGACGCGCTGGTATTGATGCCGACCGGTGGTGGTAAATCGTTGTGTTATCAAATCCCGGCATTGATCCGGCCGGGCACCGGGGTGGTGGTATCACCACTGATTGCGCTGATGCAGGATCAGGTGGTGGCGTTAAAAGAACTGGGCATCAATGCCGCTTTTCTGAATTCCAGTTTGTCGGCCGATGAAGCCCGTGCCGTGGAAATGCAACTGGCAGCCGGTGAAATCGATTTACTGTATATGGCGCCGGAGCGATTGTTAAATGAACGCACATTGGCAATGCTGTCAAAGATTGAGGTATCGCTGTTTGCCATTGATGAAGCGCATTGTGTGTCGCAATGGGGTCATGATTTTCGCCCCGAATATCAGCAACTGCGCATGTTGCATGAACGTTTCCCGACGATTCCGCGTATTGCGCTGACCGCCACCGCTGATAAACGCACCCGCGTTGAAATTATCGAACAACTGAATCTGCATGATGCTGAGGTCTACTTAAACAGTTTTGACCGCAGTAATATTTTTTATGCCATCGCCGAAGCCAATCAGGCCAAGCAACAGCTCTGGCAGTTTATTGAAAGTCAGCATGCCAATGACGCCGGCATTGTTTATTGCCTGTCCCGTAAAAAAGTCGAGGCCATTGCCGAATGGCTGCAACAACAGGGGCGGACGGCGCTGCCTTACCACGCCGGTTTATCATCACAACTGCGTGCCCATACCCAGCAACGTTTTTTACGCGAGGACGGCGTCATTATCGTTGCCACTATCGCGTTTGGCATGGGCATTGATAAGCCCGATGTGCGTTTTGTTGCGCATTTGAATCTGCCGAAAAACATCGAAGCCTATTATCAGGAAACCGGCCGTGCCGGCCGCGATGGTCTGCCAGCCAATGCCTGGATGGCGTACGGCCTGCAGGATGTCATCACGCTGCGTCAGTTTATGCAGGATTCTGATGCGCCGGAGCTGATTAAACGCGTCGAACATCACAAGCTCGATGCGATGCTGGGCTTATGTGAATCTATCAGTTGCCGGCGACATGCTTTGCTGGCCTATTTTGATGAAGACTCACCACAGCAATGTGGCCACTGTGATAACTGTCAGAATCCGCCCGAGCATTTTGATGCCACCGAAACCGCCCAAAAAGCTTTGTCCTGCGTGTATCGCACCGAGCAGCGTTTTGGCGTGAATTATTTGATTGATGTGTTAACCGGCAGTGACGATGAACGCATCAAAACCAATCAGCACGACCAACTGAGCACTTTCGGCATTGGCGCCGATCTGACGGCGACCCAATGGCGCGGCATCTTCCGGCAATTGATTGCCACAGGCTTTCTGGAAATTGATATCAATCGTTATGGCGCGCTGCGCTTAACCGAAAAATGCCGGGCGATTTTAAAGGGTGAACAAACGCTGTTGCTGCGCAAACAGCAGCCCAAACAAACGGCGGCTAAGACCGCGAAAAAACAATCGTTGGTGCGGCCACAGGATCAAGCGCTGTGGGAAGCATTACGGGAATTACGTACCCATATTGCCAAAGAAAATGGCGTGCCGCCGTATGTGATTTTTCATGACAGCACCTTGCAGGAGATGTGTCAGACCCGGCCAATGGATATGACTGCTATGCAACGGATCTCTGGCATCGGTGCCCAAAAGCTGGAACGCTATGGCGAGTCATTTTTAAAGGTCATTCAGCAACATCCGTTGTCAGAATTATTGAATAACGGCTTACGCGATACCGTAAATCAAACCTTGATGCTACATGAGCAAGGGTTAAACCCTGAACAGATAGCCAAACAGCGCGAATTAAAAGTCAGTACCGTTTACAGCCATTTATCGGATGGCATTGAGGCCGGTCTGCTGGACGTTAAAAAGGTGCTGGATCTGCAAGATGCCGAATTCAGTGAAATCGTTGCCACCATCGAATCGCTTGGTGATGAAGCCGACAGCCTGAAAAACGTTTTTCAGGCGCTGGATGAAAGTTATGACTATGGTGTTATCCGCTGTGTCCGGGCTTCGATTTATTAATATCGGTGGTTTGGGTTTCGTGCCTCCCCCCCCCCCCCCCCCCCCCCCCCCCCC
>FYBJ01000233.1_pt1 | contig 45725 bp, 42 predicted proteins | sample 1134611 | NCBI WGS metagenome assembly FYBJ01 (sample SAMEA104116008, study PRJEB20421) | marine metagenome | isolation source: marine
TCGCTATCAATTTATCAGATACCACACTCCAGCCGAACAAGCTGCTACCCATGCTGAAGAAACTGCTGGAGCACTATAAATTGTCAGGCCGGCAGATCATTCTGGAAGTCAGCGAAGATCTAGCTATCAATAATACAGAGTCACTGAAGTTGCTGATGACAGCCGTCAAACAACTGGATATTCGTTTTGCGCTGGATGATTTTGGTTTTGACGGCACGGTATCCAAATACGGCTTCGCGTCGTTTTCACTGTTACAGCAACTACCGGTGGATTTCGTCAAAATCAATGGCCGGTTTATCCGTGATTTGCACAATAACTCCCATGATCAGCTGTTTGTTAAAGCACTGGCTGAAGAGGCGCAGTTGCATAGCGTGAAAACCATTGCCGCCGGCGTGGAAAATGATGAGGCAATGCATTTGCTACAAAGTTATGGTGTGGATTACGCGCAGGGGTACTTTATCGGCCATCCGTCTGCCACGCTGCAAACCGATGATTAAGGCTGGCGTTTAGCGGCTTCCCAAAGCTGATCCATTTCTGCCAGTGAGCTATCATGCAAAGTTTTTGCTTGTTTATTCAATTCCGTTTCAATATACGCAAATCGCTTACAAAATTTTTGATGAGTGTGCTGTAACGCTGCCTGAGGATCGATTTGTAAATGCCGTGCCAGATTGGTGATAGCAAATAATAAATCGCCGATCTCATCCTGCAAACGCTGTGGATCAGCTGTTGCCAGTTCAGCGGCCACTTCATCGGTTTCTTCATGGATCTTACTGATAATGCCGCGGATATCGGACCAGTCAAAACCAACCGATGACGCTGCTTGCTGCAAGGCAACCGCATAATTGAGTGCCGACTGCTGCACATCAACTTTATCGAGAAAGAGTGTTGTATTTTCAGCCACGGGTAAATTTAATGATATGGCGGCGATCCCGTTTGCTGGGACGGCCTTTTTGTTCACGAAAGCCTAATGGTTCATTTTTTAGCTGTTCACGCAGTAATTCACGCTTAGCCTGACTTTTAGTGGTTTCTTGATACAACGTCTGGGCTTCACTGGCGGGACGACGCTGTTTTTCAAGACCGGCGACTTCAATTTCGAACGTATAAGGTGGCTTGGAAATTTCCAGTTTGTCACCGATATGAATGTTACGACTAGGCTTAGCGCGCTGGCCGTTAACGTGGACTTTGCCACCGTTAATGGCTTCCACGGCGATACCACGGGTTTTAAAAAAACGTGCCGCCCAGAGCCATTTATCAAGGCGCTGGGCGGCACTGTTTTGTTCAGGTTGTGCTGCTTTCATATTTCAGGGTTTGTCTTAAATCCGTCACTTCTGAACAAACAAACCCTAAGCTTTGCCTTGCAGTTGTAACAGGATAGATTCATTTTCCAATGTTGACGTATCCTGAGTGATTTCTTCACCTTTGGCAATGGTTCGCAACAGACGGCGCATGATTTTACCGGAACGCGTTTTCGGCAAATTATCCGAATAGCGGATTTCATCCGGTTTGGCGATAGGGCCAATCTGATCGGCGACCCAAGCACGCAGTTCATTGGTCATTTGCTCGTCAACACCGCCTTCAGGGCGTTTACCTTTGAGTACCACATAGGCAAATACCGATTCACCCTTAACATCATGCGGTTTACCAACAACAGCGGCTTCGGCGACTGCTTTATGGGCAACTAACGCTGATTCAATTTCCATAGTGCCCAGACGGTGGCCGGAGACATTGAGCACGTCATCAATACGGCCCATGATCCAGAAATAGCCATCTTCATCACGGCGGGCGCTGTCACCGGCTAAATAATATTTGCCATCAAAATACGGCCAATAGGTATCTTTATAACGCTGATCATCACCCCAGATAGTTTGAATCATCGATGGCCACGGTTTACGCACCACCAAAAAACCACCCTGGTTGGCCTGCGTGATTTCTTCGCCTTGATCATTCACTACCGCAGCGTCTATACCGGGCAGGGCACGGGTACAGGAACCCGGTTTAGTCACGGTGACCGCCGGTACCGGGGCAATCATATGCGCGCCGGTTTCGGTTTGCCACCAGGTATCAACAATCGGGCAGCGAGACTGACCAATAACTTCGTGATACCACATCCAGGCTTCCGGATTAATCGGCTCACCAACCGTGCCGAGCAGGCGAAGTTTTGATAAATCATATTGTTTCGGCAACTCATCACCAACTTTCATCAATGCCCGAATAGCTGTCGGAGCTGTATAAAAAGTCGTCACACCATGACGGGCGCAAACATCCCAGAAACGACCTGCATCCGGCACGGTTGGCACACCCTCATAAATAATCATGGTGGCGCCGGTTGCCAATGGCCCGTAGGCAACATAAGTATGACCGGTGATCCAGCCGACATCAGCGGTGCACCAGAATACGTCTGATGGCTGAATATCAAATACCCAGCGCATTGAAGTGATGGCATTAAGCAAATAACCAGCAGTGGAATGTTGAATCCCTTTAGGTTTACCAGTTGATCCGGAGGTGTACAGCAAAAACAAGGGATCGGCAGCATTCATTGACACCGCTGGGCAGTCTGTTGACTGACCGGTTTCGGCGTCGTGCCACCAGATATCAAGGCCATCCTGCATGTTGATGTCATTACCGCAACGCTTGAATACGATAACGGTTTCAACACTCTGACAGCCTTTGCTGAGCGCCTGATCAGTGGTGTTTTTCAGTTCAATGACTTTACCACCACGATGGCCGCCATCTGAGGTGATCACGACTTTAGCCGCTGTATCTTCAATACGGTCTTTCAACGCTTCTGAGGAAAAACCGCCAAATACCACGGAGTGAATCGCACCAATGCGTGCACAGGCCTGCATGGCGACCACCGCTTCGGTAATCATCGGCATATAAATAATGACCCGGTCACCTTTGTTAACACCCTGATTTTTCAAAGCATTAGCAAAAATGCAGACTTTTTCATGCAGTTCACGGTAACTGATGTGAGCCACATCGCCCGGTTCACCTTCGAAAATAATCGCTGTCTTATCGCCGTTTTTCTCAAGCTGCCGGTCCAGGCAGTTATAAGACACATTCAACTCACCATCAGCAAACCAGCGATAGAACGGGGCATTGCTGCTATCCAGCGTCTGGGTAAATGGTTTGAACCAGTCGATTTCTTGTTTGGCGATCTCAGCCCAGAAATTTTCATGGTTAGCTGCCGCTTTCTCATACAAGGCATTTAACGCATCACTGTTTAAAGAACTGCTTCTGATAAATGCATCACTGGGCGGAAAACGGCGGTTTTCCAGTAAGGTGGATTCAATATTTTCCTGAGCCATCAGTCTTACCTTTTTTGGATATCTTATTGAGGATAGTACTGCTGCAGCCTTTTTACTGCCAACATGAAAAACTCTCCCGAAAGCAACGCTTAGGGGAGAGTTTTCAGGTTTAATGCAGCGGCCTAGAAGAAACCGAGCGGGCTGGTGCTGTAACTGACCAGCAGGTTTTTGGTTTGCTGATAGTGTTCCAGAACCATTTTGTGGGTTTCACGACCAACGCCGGATTTTTTGTAACCACCGAATGCCGCATGGGCAGGGTAGGCATGGTAGCAGTTGGTCCACACGCGACCTGCCTGAATACCACGACCCATGCGATAGGCCAGATTCATATCACGGGTCCAGACACCGGCACCAAGACCAAACTCAGTGTCATTGGCGATTTCCAAGGCTTCGGCTTCGGTTTTAAAAGTGGTCACTGATACCACCGGACCAAAGATCTCTTCCTGGAAGATACGCATTTTATTGTGGCCTTTCATCAGTGTTGGTTCGATATAAAACCCTTTATCGAATTCAGCGCCTACCTGTTCGATACCACCGCCCATCAGTAACTGGGCACCTTCGTTTTTACCGATTTCGACATAGCTCAAGATCTTGTCGAATTGTTCTTGGGATGCTTGCGCACCAACCTGCGTTTCGGTATCCAGCGGATTACCGCGTTTGATCATTTTGGCGCGTTCCATGACGACTGAAATAAAGTCATCGTAGATGCTTTCCTGAATCACCGCACGTGAAGGGCAGGTGCAGACTTCACCCTGATTAAAGAACGCCAGCGTCATGCCTTCGGCACACTTATTAATGTAGTCTTCTTCCTGTTGCATGATGTCTTCGAAGAAAACGTTAGGTGATTTACCACCCAGTTCCACCGTTGACGGAATAATATTGTCAGCGGCGTATTTCATAATCATTGAGCCGACCGGCGTTGAACCAGTAAAGGCAATTTTCGCGATGCGGGTGCTGGTACCCAGGGCTTGACCGGCTTCACGGCCGTAACCGTTAACGATGTTTAATACACCCGGTGGCAGCAAATCGGCAATCACTTCAATGACTTTCAGTATGGATACTGGCGTTTGTTCAGCAGGCTTCATGACGATGCAGTTACCGGCCGCCAAGGCTGGCGCCAGTTTCCACGCAGCCATCAGAATCGGGAAATTCCATGGAATGATCTGACCGACCACACCCAGTGGCTCATGGAAATGATAAGCAACGGTGGTTTCGTCAATTTCACCCATAGTGCCTTCTTGCGCACGGATGCAACCAGCAAAATAACGGAAGTGGTCAGCGGCCAGCGGAATATCGGCATTAATGGTTTCGCGAACAGCTTTACCGTTATCCCACGTCTCAGCAACGGCTAACATTTCCAGGTTAGCTTCAATGCGATCAGCAATTTTCAACAAGATATTGCTACGCTCAGTGACCGAGGTACGGCCCCAGGCATCGCGGGCTTTGTGCGCGGCATCCAGCGCCAGATCGACATCTTCAGCAGAAGAGCGGGGCACTTCGCAAATGACTTCACCGGTGACCGGGGTAATATTTTCAAAATATTGACCTTTGACCGGCGCAACCCATTCGCCACCAATAAAGTTTTCATAGCGAGGTTTAAATGAGACGACAGCGCCGTCTGTACCTGGTTTTGCGTAAATCATAATATCTCTCTCTTCTATTAATTATTAGGTTTGCTGCTAATACGCCAGCATACGGCTGAGTTAGAAATCTGCGCTTGACCAATATTCCCAATCACTTGACTTATAGTCCAGAACCGCCGCAGAATCAACGTTAAACATCAGTTTGCAGATACCTTTCATGCACAGTGTAAAAGTCCCGTTTACCAACAACCGCCGGGAAAAACGCCAGCTTTTAATTGAAAATAAGCTGACTTTTGCCGGCCCGGAAACCGAACTCAGTATTTACGATACCTATCGTTCGGTTTCTGGAGTTGGACTTGATGCCGACCAAATTTTGTATTGCGGTATGGTCAGTGGCAAAAAGGTTATGCACGATATTTATCATACGCAAGGCGAATTATTCCTGCCACACGAGTCGTATGTGATGCCGCCCGGCGGTTATGTCGAAATCGACTTCCCCGATGCCAGCGAACAGCAACCAACCACGTGTCTGACGATTGAAATTTCCCGCGAGCGTATCGAGTCTATTTCTGACCGGATGCGCGATATCGGTACATTGTCCGTACCGGATCATAATTGGTCATACCAGCCGAAAATCATCCACAAACATCACACCCAGGACACCCAGCAATTACTGGAAAAATTGGTGGGTTTGTTTGTCCGCAACGATCCGGATAAAGAGATCATGGTGGATCTGGGCGTTTCGGAATTAGTTACCCGGTTGCTGCGCGAACAAGGTCGTGAAGTGTTGCTTAGTTATTGTCATAAAGCGCCGGACGCCAATGGTATTTCGGCAGCGATTCATTGCCTTGAAAAAAATATCAGTATGCCTCTGGATATCGATCTACTGTGTCGTAAAGCCTGCATGAGCCGTAGCCGTTTATATGTTGAGTTTAAAAAACAACTTGGCTGCACACCGGGCGAATTTCAGCAGCAAATTCGGCTTAAATCAGCTGCGGATGCGATCCGCAGTGGTCTGAGTGTGACCGAAGCCTGTTACAGTTTTGGCTTTAATGATCTCAGTCATTTTAGTCGCCGCTTCAGCCATTTTTTTGGTTGTTCACCAAGCAGTTACCGCAGACAAAAATCCGCCAGTCCACTCATCGCCGACTGAGCCAGCCAACAGACAGCGTTTCAGACTGTCATAATATCAAGCACAACAGTGGTGATAACTGCCACAAATTTGAGTTGGTATTAAATGCGCTTGATTTTCATACAGTTTTTGTTATCGATTTTGGCTTGCCTATTATTTGCAGGTGCGGCATTTGCTGATTCTGAAAAACCAGCAATCCAAGTAGCAGTCACTGGTGTCAATGACACCATCAAAAAAAGCATTATTGACGGCCTGTCGATTCAGCGACAACGCGATAGTCAGCGTTTGTCAGAACGACTGGTTAATCGACTACACCAGTCGGCACAGGCTGAAATCCGTCAGACACTGACCGTTTATGGTTATTACAACCCGCAAATTACTGCTGACTTACAGCAACCGGCAGCCAATCAATGGCTGGCCAGTTATCAGATTGATACCGGTGAACCGGTCCGCATCACGGATTTACAAATTGCGGTGACCGGGGCGGCTGAACAAGATGTGGCTTTTCAGAATTTACTGGCCGATTTTCCGCTTAAACAGGATGAGCGGCTTCGCCATGCACGCTACGAATCCGCTAAGAAAACCATATTGCGACTGGCTGCAGAGCGGGGTTTTTTTGATGGCAAACTCACCTGCAGTAAAGTTGAAGTAAATACTGAGACAAATACAGCAAGTGTCTGTTTAAATTATGAATCAGGTGATCGGTACCGCTTTGGTGATATTCGTTATCCAGATACCGTCGTTAACAAAGATTTACTGCAACGCCTTACGCCGTTCAAAACCGGCGATGCTTATCGTGCCGACAAAGTGCTGGAGTTGCGTAACAACCTCAATAACAGCGGTTATTTTGCCGAAACCAATGCCCGCACACTCAACGAACAACGCAGCAATGGCGAAGTACCCTTAGAAATCACCGTCAGCGCTGATAAAAAACACCGTTACAGCGCCGGTGTTGGATATGGCACAGATACCGGTGCACGCACTAGTTTCGGCTGGCAAAACCGCTATGTGAATGATCGCGGTCACAGATTATCGGCCAATATGCGTTTGTCGGAGGTGACCAATCGCATAGGCGCTGATTACCAGATGCCATTCTGGAGTGAAAATATTCAGCAGGTCGGCGTTAATACCGAATTTTTGCAGGAAGATACGGATACCAGCGAGAGCCGCAGCTACACCCTTGGTACCTATTATCAGCGTGAACGCTGGGGCTGGGAAGAAACTGGCAGCATCAAGTTATTACAGGAAGACTTTGATATTGCTGATAATTCGGAGTCTGCATTATTGTTGATTCCAGGTATTACCATGGCGCGTACCTGGGCTGATGATTCAATCTACACCAGACAAGGCGGGCGTTTAAGTGTGTCATTAAGCGGCGCATCAGAATCGCTACTATCGGATATCTCGTTTGCTCAGGTAGTATTGAATGGCAAATATATTCATGGGCTGACTGATAACAGTCGCCTGATCACCCGGGCACAAATCGGTGCGACGGAGGTCAGTGATTTTGATCAGCTGCCCAGTTCTCTGCGGTTTTTTGCCGGCGGGGATAACAGTATTCGCGGCTTTGATTATGAGTCACTGGGACCGGAAAACGACATGGATGAAGTAGTGGGCGGACGTTATCTGGCTGTTGCCAGTATTGAATATGAAAATATGTTTCTCGGTGACTGGGGCGGCGCAGTGTTTACCGATTTTGGTAATGCCTTTAATGACTGGTCGGATCCGATTGAGTACAGCGTTGGTTTTGGCGTCCGCTGGCGCTCACCTGTTGGTCTGATCCGGGTCGATATTGCGCAGGGTATTTCCGATGAAGACAAGCCGATTGGCTTGCATATCGTCATAGGACCAGACTTATGAAACGGCGGTTGATTGCGCTGATTTTCGCCGCTTTTTTGCTGGCTATAATTGCCGCCGGCTACTGGTTACTGACGACAAAATCCGGTTTACAAACCAGCCTGAATTTAGTGCAAAAGGCAGTCAGTGGCTTAACCATTAAAGAAGCAAAAGGTCGTTTATACGATGGTCTGGTGCTGCGGGATATTCACTATGCACCGGCAGAAGGGCCACAAATCCAAATTGGTGAAATTGATGGTCAATGGCAATTATGGTCGATCCTGAGCGGGCGGCTGATGATTAGCCAGTTGCATGTCAGTAAACTACAAATCAGCTTGCCGGAAAGCAAAGATGAGCCGGTGCCGGATGATAAAGAATTATTTCAGCTAGCGCTGCCGGTTGGTGTGCACATCCGCTCACTGCGAATCACTGATGCCACATTAACACCGGCAGGACAAAAACAAAGCCAGCTATTGTTCAACCGGCTGGATGCAGCACTGCGAGTCAGCCATGACCGGCTGACCATTTCATCTTTTAACCTGATCCGGCCAGATATGGCAGCAACCCTGGTGGGTGATGTCCAGTTCAGTGGCGATTATCCGGTCAACCTGAATTATGGCTTGAATGTTAATCATCCAAAGTGGGGCGAGGTAAACGCAACGGCGACTATCAGTGGAGATCTGCAAAAACTGACCATGCGCCAGCAACTGGGTGAACCTTTCGCTTCTGAACAAATTATTACGCTGACGGAGCTGCTGGAAGACCCTAAATGGCGTTTATTGATTGAAGGTGAATCATGGACACTGGGGCAGTTAGTCAAAGGGCAGGCGGGTCATCTGGAAGCCTTCAGTGTCAGCGGTCATGGTGATATGCAAAGTGCACAACTGATGCTGGAAACCGATATCACTGAGTTGAACCCGGCACTGCCGCCATTACATCTGAAAACACGCTTAAATACGGATGATATGCAAAACTGGCTGATTGACAGTCGTCTGCGTTTTAATGAAAACGCCGAAGCTGATGTCAGCGGCAGCATTGATATCAGCAATACCGATAATCCGCAGTTTGCCTTAACCGGCCGCTGGCAATCACTCAGTTGGCCCTTATTAGCCTCAGCCAAAATTGTCGATCATTCCAATGGCCAAATTAGTCTTATCGGCACGTTGCGAGCCTATCAGTTGCAGTTAAACAGTCAGTCGGAAGTCTATGATGAAAAACTTTCCATGCTGGCCAGCGCAGTGGGGGATCTGCAACATATTACTGTCAGTGATATGCAACTGCAGCATGCGGCCGGTGAAATGCACCTGGAAGGCGATTTGCAATGGGCTGAAAAACTGCAATATGCACTAAATGCAAACTGGCAGGACATTCAAATTCCTGAAGCGCTGAGCCCGAAAGACCTGCGTATTACCGATGGCAATATGTCAGTCACAGGTGATGCCGGACGTTTTGACGCGCAGCTCGACAGTCAGCTTAATTTTGACAATCAGCCTTATCAAATACGGCTGCGTGCCGACAGTGCACAAATGCAAAACGCTAATATTAAATTGGACGTGCAACTTCCTGAGGGTGCTGCCGGTTTTGCCGGTGAAGTGGCGCTGCAAAATGAACTGGTGGCCAATGGCCGGCTGACGCTGCGTCAGTTTAATCCGCAAAGTTTTGCTCAGGACTGGCCTGGTCTTATCAGCGGTCAGGCAGATCTGCTTTTTCAACAGACCGCTGAAAACTTACGCGAAGTCAAACTGCGTAATCTGGCGTTAACCGGTGAACTCCGTGAGCGGCAATTTAAGCTCAATGCCGATGCCGATATGGTGAATGAAAGCCTGACGATTCCTAAATTTCATCTGCAGGCCGGGCGCTCAGAGATTCAGTTAAGTGGTCAATTGCAACCGGAAATCGCCGCCAAATGGCAGATTAATTCACCGGATCTCAGCGATTTTATGCCGGATCTGGCTGGTGAACTGACGGCCAGCGGCGATTTGTCTGGCAAACCCTCAGCACTGCGTTTTCAGGCTGATATTAATGGCAGCAACATTACCTATACCGATTTGCTTATCCAAAGCCTGCAAGGCAAAGCCAATATGGATTTGAGTGGTCAGAATCCGGGGGAAATCAGCCTGACGGCCACCGATATGCAGATCGCCGGCAAACCGGTTGAAACCATCAATATTCAACTTAATGGACAACGTGATCGGCATCAACTGCAGGCTGACATAGAATCACCGATGGGGGATTTACAAATTGCTGCCACCGGCAGCTTGAATGACGCCAATAGCTGGCAAGGCGAATTCAGTGAGTTCACGATTGATAGCCCTGATGCCGGCCGCTGGCAGCTCAGTGGAAAAGCCCCATTGACCATTGATGCACAATCACAAACGCTACCACAACATTGCTGGCAGGCAACGCAGGGTAGTATTTGTCTGCAAGGTCAAAACAGTGCCAAATCCGGCTGGCAAGCGTCGGGAGAATTAGCAGCTATTCCGGTGACCTTGCTGGAAAGCTTTTATCAGGATTTTGCCAAACTCAGCGGGCAGTTAGCGGGGCAATTTTCAATTGCTGCCGATCCGGCACAGAATTACACCGGCAGCGGTCAAATTGACTTACAGCAGGGCGAAGTACAACTGACCGGTGAGGGGTTTCGTCAGGCAGAAGTGGTCGATATCAAGACCCTCAATTTGCAATATCAGCTGGATGATGAAAAAACAGCGTTGGCGTTGACGCTGGCACCGGATATAAGCGGTGTATCGCCGTTGGAAGGCCGGCTGCAAACAGCACCACTTAAAGATTTTCTGGTCGCGCCGACTGAAACGGCGATGGCCTTGCAGTTACAAACAGCCATTGAGGATTTATCGGCCCTGAATCTAACGCATCCGGCGATTGAAGATCTTCAGGGGGTATTTAACGCCGATGTTGATATCAATGGCAGCCTGAAAAAACCGCAAATCAACTCTATGCTCAGTTTACGTGATGCCAATGTCACGCTGCCAGAACTAGGTATCACGCTTAATGACTTAAATGCTGATATCAGCGGCGATCCCCAGTCCGGTATTAATCTGCTGCTGCAAGGCAAGTCCGCGGATGGCCCGTTTGAAATCGACGGTGAATTTTTGCTGCCTGATGACGGCTGGCAACTGACCGCCGACATCAAAGGCGACAAAGTGCTGCTGATGGATTTGCCGGAAGCGTATGTGCTGGCATCACCGGATTTACAACTGGCCATGACTGCCGAGTCGGCCGAATTACGCGGCAAACTGACCATTCCGGAAGCCCGCCTTGAGCCAATGCAATTTAATATGGCCGTCAGCCCGAGTAAAGATGTCGTGGTGATCAATGAGCCGCAACCGGAAGCTTCGGTGTTGCAAACGGATATTGATATCGTCGTCAGCCTCGGTGATAAGGTACAGATCCGTGCGGCGGGCTTTAAGGGCGATTTAAGCGGTGATCTGGCGGTTTCCGGTGATGCGGGTGAATTACTGCTCGCGGATGGTGAAATCACCCTCGACGACGGTAGTTACATCGCTTATGGCCGGGAATTAACAGTCGATAATGGCAAAATCCGTTTTTCCGGTGGCGCCATTGATAATCCGGATTTGGATGTTAAAGCAGTGCGCAAACTGACTGATGTCACTGCCGGTATTCATCTGACCGGACCGGTTGATAATCCACAAGCGACGTTATTTTCAACGCCGAGCATGGGGCAGGACGACATTCTGTCTTATATCCTGATTGGCCGGCCGCTTAATGAAGCCAGTTCTGGGGACGGTGCCATGCTGGCATCTGCTGCCACCACGCTGGGTATTCAGAATGGCAATGCATTGAGTGATGACATCGCCAGTACCTTTGGTCTGGACAGTGTGAGCTTTACCGGTGAAAGCCCGGAAACGGCCGCCGTGCAGATCGGTAAATATTTATCACCACGACTGTACATCGGCTATGGCATTGGCGTATTGGAGCCGATCAGTACCGTACAAATGCGTTATGAGCTGAGCAAAATCTGGACTTTGCAGGCCGAATCCGGCACCGAAAGTGGTGTGGATTTGCTGTATATCTTTGAGCTCTAATAAAAAAACCCCACCGAAGCGGGGTTTCTAGTCGATCCCTGAGTATGAGGTTTCGAAAATTAAACGCGGTTTTTCTCGCGAATTTCGTCCAGTGTTTTGCAATCAATACACAAGGTTGCCGTCGGCCGCGCTTCGAGACGACGGATACCGATTTCAGTACCGCATGATTCACAAAAACCGTAATCACCTTTGTCCAGATCAATCAGTGATTCTTCGATTTTTTTGATCAGTTTGCGCTCACGGTCACGGGTACGCAGTTCCAGTGTAAATTCTTCTTCCTGCGTGGCGCGGTCGTTTGGATCCGGAAAGTTCGCGGCTTCATCCTGCATATGATGAACGGTACGATCTACTTCATCTCTCAACTGAGAGCGCCATTTTTCGAGGATGCCGCGAAAATGTTCGACCATATTGTCATTCATGTAATCTTCGCCTTCGGCAGGCTGATAAGGACTGAAGTTAACGTCGCTTTGACTTGCGTCCATCTTAAAAAACCTCATACTTTCTAAAAAAACAAGGGCGCATCTATAGCAGATGACTCAGAGTTGTGCAAAATAATCGGCATATTTTAGCGCAAAAATTCACGGAAAAACGATTTATGAGTGCATTAAAAGCGGTAATTTTCGATGTCGATGGCACATTGGCAGAAACCGAGCTTGACGGGCATCGTGTCGCCTTTAATCGCGCATTTACCGACAATGGCCTCGACTGGCACTGGGACCCGTTGTTATACGGTGAATTGCTGGCAGTGACCGGCGGTAAAGAACGCATTCGCTACTACTTAGAAAACTTTCATCTGCAATGTGGTTTTAACGGTGACCCAACGCCGACGAGTGATAAATTACATGCCGATAAAACCCGTCATTACGCACAATTGCTCAACGATAACAGTATTCGTTTACGAGTTGGTGTACAGCGATTAATCAATGAATGCCGGGCCGCCGGCTTGCGTTTGGCGATTGCCACCACCTCAATGCCGGAAAATGTCCGGGGTTTGCTACGAAATACCCTCGGTGAACAAGCTATCAACTGGTTTGATTGTATTGCCGATGGCAGCAGTGTCGGCCCCAAAAAGCCCGCTGCTGATGTTTATCATTATTGTCTTAAGCAGTTGAATTTAACCGCTCGCGACTGCATTACCATTGAAGACTCGGCACTGGGTTTGCAAGCCGCCACAGGTGCCAACCTGCCAACATTGATTACCATTAATGATTACACCCACGCCGATGATTTCAGCGGCGCATTAACGGTTATCGATCAATTAGGCGAACCGGATCAGCCCAGCCGGGTGCTGGCCGGTGCAGCCATTGAAGATCGTTATATTTCTGTCAAAACATTAAAGGATTTACATGGCAAAGCCTTTGCCAATTAGCCGCCGCGCGCAGGAGATTGAACCGTTTCATGTGATGGATATTCTGGCCCGCGCCAAAGTGCTTGAAGCGCAGGGCCGTGAGATTGTGCATCTGGAAATCGGCGAACCGGACTTTCCGACGCCGCAGCCGATCATTGAGGCCGGTATTAAGGCCCTGCAAAACCAGCAGACGTTTTACACACCGGCATTGGGCCTGCCGCAACTGCGTGAAGCTATCGCCGGCTGGTACCAAACGCGTCACGGCCTGACTATTTCGCCAAACCGGATTATCGTGACGCCGGGAGCATCCGGTGCGTTATTACTAGTCTTAGGCGCATTACTGGAGCAGGGCAAAAATGTGCTGATGACCGATCCCGGTTATCCCTGCAACCGGCATTTTGCCCGCTTTCTGGAAGGCCGCGCTAAACCCGTGCCAGTCGATGCTGATTCCGCCTTCCAACTCACACCGCAGCATATTAATGATTATTGGGACGAGAACAGCCAGCTGGCATTGGTGGCTTCACCCTCCAATCCAACCGGCACAGTGCTATTAAAACCCGAATTACAAGCCCTGGCCGATGCAGTGAAAGCTAAGAATGGCACGCTTATCGTTGATGAGATTTATCACGGTCTGATCTACGACGGTATTCAACTATCCAGCGTCTTGGAAGTCGATAATGACGCTATCGTCATTAACAGTTTTTCCAAGTTTTTCGGTATGACTGGCTGGCGACTCGGCTGGGCCGTGGTGCCGGAAAGTCTGCAGCCGGTAATGGATAAACTGGCACAAAACCTCTATCTGGCGGCACCCACGGTTTCACAATATGCGGCGTTAGCGGCGTTTCAACCAGATACACTGGAGGTTCTCGAGTCACGCCGTCAGGCCTTTGAGCAGCGCCGCGATTTTTTGCTGCCGGCGTTAACTGATCTTGGGTTTCAAATTCCGACCCAGCCGCAAGGTGCATTTTATATTTATGCTGATTGCAGCCGCTTTCTAAACCAACAAATTCCCGACAGTATGGCTTTATCCAGATATCTGCTGGATAAGGCCGGGGTGGCAATCACACCTGGCAATGATTTTGGTGAACATCTCAGCCGGCAATATTGTCGGTTTGCTTACACAAACCAAATTTCATCAATGCAAATGGCAATAAATAAAATCAGTGCAATTTATGGACATTGAAAACCCTGAAGCAGTTATCTGCGACTGCAGCGGTACCACCCGTGGCAAGATTTTAAGTCTGGTCGAGCAGGGCGTAGTTGATGCGGACACCATATCCCGCAAAACCGGCTGTATTTCCGGTTGCGGTTCCTGTGAGTGGGATATTGAAGCGCTGCTCGATGAAGCGGTGCAAAAACTTACTGAGCAGTCTTAACTGGTAAACCTTTTAAACGCTCTACATACAGCTGCGTGGCACCGGCAGTGGCCGCCGGAATCACCAGAAAGTTAATCACCGGAATCATCGTCGCGCCGAGCGTTGTCATGCCAAACCCCAGCGCCAGACCACGTTTTTGCCGCAGCAGGGCACGTTGTTCGGGAAAGCCCAACAAATGATTGCCCAGCGGATAGTCGTGATAATCCAATGCTAATGTCCAGCTGGAAAAGCCAATCCACAGCAGCGGGGCAATCAAATTCAGCCCCGGGATCCATGACAGCAATAGCAGTGGCAGCATCCATTTTAATAAATAACCAAGTTTGCGGATTTCATTCCAGATCATGCGCGGGGTAAGGGCTATCAGCTGCAACATGGTTTGTTCGGGCGGCGGCTGGTTGGACAGACGTTTTTCAACGGCTTCGGCGAGCAGACCGTTAAACGGGGCGGCAACAATATTGGCCAGAATAGTAAAAGTGAAAAACACCACGACAATGATCAGCACGGCAAACAGCGGCCATAAAATCCACATCAAGGCAGTTTCCAGCCAGCCGGGCAGCCATGACGGAGACAATGCTGTCATCCAGTAATCAAACTGCGACACCCCAAACCAGATCGCCGCGCTGAACAGCAGTGTATTGATCAGGATCGGAATATAGGCAAAACGCCGTACACCGGGTTGGTTAATCAGCGAAAAACCGCCCAGCAGGAAGCGTGCGCCGGCAATAAAGTCACCCATCATTCACCTCGTTAAATGCGGTTAAACCGTCTTTGGCAAGCAATGCTGCGCCATAAGCGGCTTCACTGTGTAAAACCGGCAAAAACGTTACTGCAAATTTTTGCTGCCGGATTTTGTTCCAGACCTGATTCTCAGCACCACCGCCGACACTGCGTAAAGTTTGCAGTTTGTTGTCGCCAAGTTGCTGCAGTTTGGCGTAGCCCGACTGCTCTATATTGGCGATGCCATTTAACAGGCCATGCAGAAACAGGCTGTCACTGGTAGGCCTTGGCGTCAAACGCGGTAGCATTTGCGGATCAGCCATCGGGAAACGTTCACCAATCGATGGCAGAGGGTAATAGTCCGGCGGCGAAACATTCAAATCAATTTGTGTTGACAACTCACTAAGCTTTTGATTATTAAAATATTGCTTTAACACCACGCCACCCGAATTGGATGCGCCACCCGCCAGCCAATAATTACCGAGTTTGTGGCTGTAAATCCCATATTCAGGGGCAAAAACCTGTCGCTGGCAGATAAGCTTTAATACTAGCGTCGAACCTAATGAGGTGACACCATCACCGGTTTTACTGGCACCGGTGGCGATAAATGCCGCCAAACTGTCAGTGGTACCGGCAATAATTTTTGGCGGTGTGTTTTGCCTGAGTTTCAGTTCAGTCATTAAACTAGTTGGCATTTGACCAATCACAGTGCCCGGGGCGACAACTTCAGGCAACACGGAGTGTGGTACGACTTTTGTCAGCCATTCAGGCCAGCTTAGCGATTCTGGATCAAAGCCCGATTTAAGCGCACTGTTGTAATCGGTGACAGCAGGGCGAGCGCCCAGTTTGGATAACAGCCAGTCAGTCTGATGCGCTAAGTAATATTGCGCCGGTAAAGCCGTGTTTTGTAGTAAGTAGAGTAGTTTTGCCAGGCCACTAGTCGCGCCATGAGCAGCGGAATCAGCCGGTGCGATGTCAGCGATTTTCTGGCTTTGAACAATGGCACGCTTGTCATTGTAAAGCAGCATTTCGCTGAGTGGCTGACCGTTTTTATCAGCGAGTAACACTGATCCTGACGTTGCTGCCACCGTAATGGCGTTTATCTCAGTTGTCTTTAGAGCAACGACCGTGTTTTGCAGTAAAGCAAAAACAATTTGCCATTGTGTTAATGGAGCAGGGTAGGGCTGATTGCTTACAAATGATGTCCGGGTCTGAAAGACGATTTTGGCCTGTTCATCGATCGCACAGATCCGGCACCCTGAGGTGCCGAAATCAATGCCCAGCCAGACGCCGGTTGTCATTTTTTAAGGTAGAACAACCGGTGTGGGTGGCAGCCAGCCTTCTTTACGGTATTCAGCAACCACATTGGTATAAACGCCGCCGCGCACGTTAAAAATACCAGTGACACGCATAAACCGGGGGCTAGTGGCCGCGACCAAATCGGTGAGAATCTGATTGGTCAGCTTTTCGTGAAAGCCGCCTTCTTCGCGGTAGGACCAGAAGTACATTTTCAGCGATTTCAGCTCAACGCATTTTAAATCGGGCACATAATCAATCTTGATAGTGGCAAAATCCGGTTGACCGGTTTTCGGACACAGACAAGTAAACTCCGGCGTTTCAATGTGAATGGTATAATCCCGCTCCGGCGCGGCATTGTCGAAGGTTTCCAGTTGTTTGCTAGGTTGCGTTGACATCGGTAATCTCTGGGTTTGAACAAAACCATTATTATCCCTGAGTTGGCAGATTTAATTAAGTGTTAGAAATCATCATATTGATTATTGTTGTGTTGCTGGCCTTTGCGGTGCTGGGCTTTATCAGCTATCTGCGCAACCAAAAAATGGCCAGTGAATTTGAGCGTGAGCTGGATCATGATGACTCAGCGGGCGGCGATTTTGATGCGCGCTACGACGCGGTATTTGCCCGCGACGACGCTGACGACAGTTATGACAACGACACCATTACGCTGGATGGCGAAAAACCACGTCGCGACGCCGAACCGCCCGTTCAGACTGAGTTAGCCGAGCCGGAATTTCAGACCGAAACCGAAGCTTTACCAGCGGAACCTGAATGGGATCTGGTGATTGCCATGACAGTAATGGCCCCTAAAGATCGTCTGTTTACCGGACGTGCGGTCAAAAATGCGCTGGATAATCAAGATCTGCATTTTGGTGACATGCAGATTTATCACAGATTTACCCTCGGCAGCCGTAAACACAGCTTGTTCAGTGTCGCCAATATTGTTGATCCGGGAACATTTTTACCGGCAGAGCTGATTTCGATGAAAACGCCTGGCGTATTGCTTTTTGCCCGTCTACCGGGGCCGGTTAATGGGCTGGCGGTATTGGATGCCATGCTCGATTGTGCAACACAAATGGCTGCACAACTCGATGGTATTGTCTGTGATGAGCAACGCCAGCCATTGACGGAGCAAACGCTTGAGGCCATGCGCGGTCAGATTTTTGAGCTTAATTTGAATTTGCAAAATGACGTTCGCCCGTATGACGATCTCTGAGGCTATCACCAAGCGAGTCGCTGAACTGCGCGACACCATTAACGAACTGAACTATCACTACTATAGCCAGGATGATCCGGCCGCCAGTGATGCCGAATATGACCGTTTATTTGCTGAGTTGAAACAACTTGAGGCCCAATATCCGGACTTACTGACAGTCGATTCACCCACCCAACGGGTCGGTGCCGCGCCGCTGGCGAAATTCAGTCAAATCACCCATGCGCTGCCAATGCTGTCACTAGATAATGTGTTTGATGAAACGGAGCTGACCGCTTTTGATCAGCGCATCAAAGATCGTTTGAATACCACTGACATCATCGAATATGCCGCAGAACCGAAATTAGATGGCCTTGCCATCAGCATTCGTTATGAAAAGGGTTTGCTGATGCAAGCAGCAACACGCGGCGATGGCAGTGTCGGTGAAGATGTGACTGCCAATGTCAAAACCATTCGCAATGTGCCACTAAAATTAAAGGGCAAAAATGTGCCGGCGGTCGTTGAGATCCGCGGCGAAATTTATATGCCCAAAGCCGGTTTTGAACAGCTCAATCAGCAGCAAATGAGTGACGGCAAAAAAATCTTTGTTAATCCGCGCAATGCCGCCGCAGGTTCCTTACGACAACTGGATTCCAATATTACCGCCAGCCGGCCGCTGGCGCTTTTTTGTTATTCGCTGGGTGATTTACAAGGCATGGAACGGCCAGCCAGTCATCAGCAGGCAATGGATTTAATTGCCGGCTGGGGAGGGGCGGTTTGTCCGGAAACAAAGCTGCTTAAGGGCGTTGATGCCTGTTTTGATTACTTGCATCAATTGGCCGAAAAACGTGAGTCGCTCGCCTATGAAATAGATGGCGTGGTATTTAAAGTTAACAGCAGCGAATTGCAGAACCGTTTGGGTTTTGTTTCAAGGGCACCACGCTGGGCCATTGCCTACAAATTTCCTGCACAGGAAGAAATGACCGTGGTTGAGGCCATTGAAGTGCAGGTCGGCCGCACCGGCGCCTTAACACCGGTTGCTCGCCTGAAACCGGTATTTGTCGGCGGTGTCACGGTCAGCAATGCCACCTTGCACAACGAAGATGAAATCCGCCGTAAAGATGTGCGCATTGGCGATACCGTGATTGTTCGCCGCGCCGGTGATGTGATCCCGGAAGTTGTTGGTGTTGTCACTGCTAAACGACCGGCGGATGCCGCAGAATTTGTAATGCCAGAGCAATGTCCGGTCTGTGATTCCACAGTAGAACGGGCTGAAGGTGAAGCGGTGGCACGGTGCAGCGGCGGTTTATATTGCGCCGCACAACGTAAAGAAGCGCTGAAACACTTTGCCTCGCGTAAAGCCATGGATATTGACGGTCTCGGTGATAAGTTGGTGGAACAACTGGTTGATGCTGAACTGGTCAAAGATCCGGCTGATTTGTTTCTGCTAACGGCCGAACAACTTGCCGGACTGGAACGGATGGGCAAAAAGTCTGCTGAAAATTTAGTCAGTGCCTTACAAACTTCGAAAGAAACCCGTTTTGCCCGCTTTTTATACGCACTAGGCATTCGCGAAGTCGGTGAAGCCACAGCACGTTCGCTGGCGCTGCATTTTGTTGATTTGGATAAGTTAAAGGCGACATCAGAAGCAGAATTACTGGAAATCGAAGATGTCGGACCGGTGGTCGCGCAACATATTGTTACCTTTTTTCAGCAGCCGCATAATCTGGAAGTGATTGACCGGTTGCTAGAGCAGGGCATTCAATGGCCGGAAGAAAAACCAGCGTTTGCTGATTCTGAATTAAACGGCAAAACTATTGTTTTAACCGGCACACTGGACAATTTATCGCGCAGCGAAGCCAAAGAAAAACTGCTGGCATTAGGCGCGAAAGTCGCTGGCAGTGTCTCTGCCAAAACTGATTATGTCGTCGCTGGCCGTGATGCCGGCTCAAAACTCAGCAAAGCCGAATCACTGGGCATCGCTGTTGTCGATGAAGCGCAATTACAAGAGTGGATCCAATCATGAGCGCTGTTGCTGAAGCTATTAAAAAAGTCGCCACCGGCCCGCATCTGAGCAAAGATCTGACGCTCGATGAAAGTCGCGCCGCGATGCTGGAAATCCTTGAAGATAAAGTCGATCCGGTACAAGCCGCCGTCCTATTGATTGCGCTACGGATGAAGCGGGAAACCGATGATGAAAATCTCGGTATGTTGCAGGCCATGCAGCAAATGACTCGGCAACAAACACTGGATCTATCAGAGGTTTTGATCCTTGCCGATCCGTTTAACGGTTTTAACCGGCATTGTCCGGTAGCGGCGTTTTTACCGGCGGTGTTGGCTGCCTGCGGATTACCGGCGGTATCGCAAGGTGTTTATGAAATGGGCCCAAAATTTGGTGTGACCCATGCCCAGGTGCTGGAAGCCGCGGGATTACCTGTAAATTTAAGTCCCGAACAAATCAGCCAGCAACTGCACAATGCAGATTGCGGCTGGGCCTACAGCGATCAGGCGCAGGCAACGCCAGCTTTGTTTAATTTGCAGCAACTGCGAAAACTGATGATTAAACGGCCGAGTATTGCCACCTTAGAAAAACTATTGATGCCGGTCAAAGCAACACGAACCCATCTGCAAATCGGTTTTGTCCATAAAGCTTATCCGCCGGTATTGGATTTTCTGGCGCGGCAGACAGGTTTTGCCAGTGCTTTAATTGTTCGCGGTCTGGAAGGCGGCATAGTGCCGACTTTACGCGAAGCATCAATGAATCATTTTTTGCATGACGGCACCCTGCATGCCATGCCGATTCACCCGGTCGACTTTGGCATCCATCAGGAAACCCGTGGTGTAGTTGCCGGTGACGACGCCCCAACCGCAAACGAAACTGCTGAACTGGGGCTGGCCGCACTGAATGGCGAAAAAGGCCCGGCGCGGGATGTATTGGTACTTGGCGCAGCGATGGCTTTATTGCAATGTCATGGTCATGATTCACCGCAACATGCCGCGGATTTAATCCGTCAAACACTGGATAATGGAAAAGCGCTGGCACATTTTAATCAGGCAAAAACATGATTTTTCAGCAAATCCTAACCTATACAACCAATGGCCGAACAACCAGCAATATCAGCCAGGATGTTGAGGCAATCGTCGCCCAGTCTGGTGTTCAAACCGGTACTTGTCATATATTTGTCCAGCACACCAGCGCGTCTTTGATGATTTGCGAAAATGCAGATCCCGATGTGCGCCGGGATCTGGAAACCTATATGCAACATATTGTGCCGGATGGTGATCCGATGTTTTTGCATCAGGATGAAGGGCCGGACGATATGAGTGCACATATCCGCACGGTATTAACTAATCCGGATTTAACCGTACCTGTCACCAATGGCCGTTGCGCTTTGGGTGTCTGGCAGGGCATTTATTTATGGGAACATCGCACGCAGCGTCATCAGCGGCGGGTCATCGTCACGGTAACAGGTGAATAATGCAAAACGACTGGGATAACGATTTTGACGATGACAGCTATGAATATGACGATGCTGAGCAGCCGGTCAGTAAGTCACAAATCAAGCGCGAACTGGATGCACTGAAAGATTTGGGCCGTAAACTGATTGCCTTACCGCCCGCCGAGCTGGCGAAGCTGGATCTGGATGAAAGCCTGCATGATGCTGTGTTACAGGCCCACGGTCTACAAAAAGGGGCTTTAAAACGTCAGACCGGCTTTATCGGCAGCATGATTGCCAGAAGTGATCATGAGTCGATTCGCAAACAACTGGATTCATTAAAACAACCGCACCGTGAAGCCACACAGAAACTGCACCAATTTGAAGATTGGCGGGATCGGCTTTTGGCCGGTGACACGCTGGTCATGACCGAACTGCATAATCAGTTTGTTGATTTTGATGGCCAGCATGTCCGGCAACTGGTGCGTAATGCCAAGCGTGAATCGCAGCAAAATCAGCCACCAAAGTCAGCAAGAATTCTATTTAAATATCTGCAGCAATTAACTGATTAATAAGACTATTGATCAGGGATTTCTATAATAAAGCAGGCGCCGCCAAGATAACTTTTTTCCAGTGCAATACTGCCTTCATAGGCGTCGACAATATCACTGACAATGGCAAGACCGAGCCCATGGCCTTCCACCTGAGTGTCAAAACGCCGGCCACGTTTAATGATATCTTCGCCGGCCAGTAACGGAATGCCGTTACCATCATCTTCAATGCGTAAGGTGATGCGCTGGTATTGTGATTGCACCACGATATTGACCCGCTGCCGGCAATATTTATAAGCGTTTTCCAATAAATTACCGAGCAATTCATACATGTCGCCCTCATCGGCATGGATAAAGACATCACGCTCAATTTCAAACTGACAATGAATCTGTTTCTGCTGATATACCTTGTTCAGCGAAGCAATAATTTTATGAATAATTTCGCCCAGTGAGACGGGCGCCAGCAAATTGCTTTTGCCTTCTGTGGCTGCGCGTTGCAGCTGATAGTCAACCAGTTGGTTAATACGCTGTAATTGTTCTTGCCCCGTGGTTTTAAAAGCCTGCAAATCGTGACTATTTTCGAGTTCACTACGCAGCACCGCCAGCGGTGTTTTCAGGCTATGCGCCAGATCGGCCAGTGAATTTTTGTAACGGGTACGACGACTTTGTTCATGATCTAAGAGATTGTTGATATTTTGTGTCAGTTGCTGCAATTCCATCGGATATTCGCCGGTAAGGCGCGGATGTTCACCGGTTTCAATGGCATGTAAGTCTTTGGCAGCGCCGGTTAACGGCCGTAAACTCCAGCGCAGGATCAGCCACTGGGCAATTAATAACATCAGGCCGGTGCCACCTAGCCAGTACCAGAGATTACGCTGAAAATTGGCCGTCTGGGCTTCCAGCATCAACTGATCTTCAGCAACATTGATGGTGTAGTCGAACTGTTCGCCCTGATCGTTTTCCCAGAGCACACCAAAGGCCAGATTGCTCAGTTTCATGCCGTTATGCAGATCAATGACCGAATATTCTTCTACCGATGGGCCGGGATGAAACGGCAATGCCAAAAATAAACCAATCGCAGAAGGCGATTGCCAGACGATTTGATCACCACTGGTAATTTGCGCATATAAACCCGAGTTGGGGATGGAGAATTTTTGTTCCAGTAACTTTGCCGGCATCAGCAGTTCGCCGTTATCAGTCAGTTCGGCGGCAGTCAGAATGGTCAATACATAGTTATGCAAGCGTTGCTTTTGAGCTGTTTCAGCGCTGCTTTTAAAAGCATTATTAAGACTGAATGCCGATAAGCCCAGAAAAGCACCCAAAACCACCGACACCGCGATAAGCAGCCGGTTGGAAAGAGACAGACGAGGGTTAATCACGCGGCAGAGTCAGCCGATAACCCCGGCCACGCAGCGTTTCAATCGGGTTAAGATTTTTATTCGGGTCCAGTTTGCCGCGCAGTCTTTTCACAAACACTTCAATGACATTGCTGTCGCGATCCTGATCCATTTCGTAAATATGGTCAGTCAGCTCGGTTTTGGAAATGACCTCACCAGCATGCAGCATCAAAAAATGCAGCAGACGATATTCGTAAGCCGTCAGTTCAACCTGTTTTTGGTCAAGAAACACTTGCTGGGAGGCGGGATTGAGTTCAATCGGGCCACAAATCAGTGTTGCATTGGCCCAGCCCGAAGCGCGGCGTGCCAACGCATTAAGCCGGGCTAATAATTCTTCAAAATGGAAAGGTTTGACCAGGTAATCATCCGCACCGGCCTCCAAGCCTTCGACTTTATCCTGCCAGCGGCCTCGTGCAGTAAGTATTAAAATCGGGTATTTAAAGCTTTTTTCGCGTAATTGACGGATAACCTCAATCCCTGAAATTTTAGGCAGGCCCAAATCAATAATCGCCACATCGTAGGGATATTCGCACCCCATAAACAAACCTTCTTCGCCATCAGCAACAGCATCAACGGTCAGGTTTTGGCTACGTAGTTGCTGGGCAGTTTGCTCGCGCAGCGCGGTTTCATCTTCTATGAGCAGAATTCGCATGGAAGCGGATCACATCCTCTGACCGGTATCCCGATCAATACGATAGGTTTTCACTTTGCCATCTTCATGCAGCACTTTGACCCGGAAAACATTGTGGTCGTAATACTTTTCATCCTGTACCGATAACACCCGGCCACCCGTTTCAACACGTGCCAGCTCAGCTGCCGTATTACGGGTTAGCGGTAACGGAATATCGTTGACACTGGTGCCTGGCTCGGCATCTTCAGGCAAATGTTGCGCTATCAATGGCAGCGGTGCCAGCATCGCTATTATCAGCAGAGTGTGCACTAATCGCATGTCAGACCTTATTATTTTTCTCAATAGTAACGGTTAATATTCATTATACAAAAGCCCGACCTTAAAACAGGGTCGGGCATTATTGTGCTTTTTCAGGTTTGACCGCACCAATGGCACCATCAGCGCGGGCTTTTAAATAGCGGTAAATATGCTTTCGGCCATCCATTACCTGCGGATTGGATTGCCATCCCGGCATCACGCCGAGCCGGCCGGTTTTACCATCTGCAACGACTTCCATAAATTCTTCATAGCTGATTTTATTGAGGCTGTCAGCGAGGTTAGGGCCGGCCAGCCCTTGTCCGTATGTGCCGTGACAACGGGCACACCAGTTTCGGTAAAGCTGAAAACCTTTGTAGGTTTCGCTATCAAGCTGGTTTTCACCGGTCACAACATAAGGCTGCACGTCAGCTTTGACAGGCAAAAGAGCAGACAGCAGTATCAATGCTGCTGCAACAAAACCCCATTTAAAATTGCCCGGCAACGTCATTGGCTTTCCTGTTTAGTTTTAAAACACACTTAATCTTATCAAGATAGTTCAAAAAACAAGTTAATCAACAAGGGATTTGTCGCATCCCTGCGGCATTCCACCCAACCTTAATAGTAACGACGTGATGGTTTGGCAACCACATCAACCGGAATAAATTTGCCCGGATGATGATCCATAAAGGTTGTGTATTCACGACCTTTATAACGATAGCCAACCTCATAACCTTCAATTTGTTGCTCGTAATGATCACGGTAGCTGACATCACATTGTTCGCGATAGCCATAATCCCGACCATAATCCGCACCACGATACTGATTACTCATATCACGACCAACTGAGCCGCCGAGTAAGGCACCGGCAACGGTCATGGCTGTTTGGCCACTACCGCCGCCAAACTGATTACCGATAACGCCACCGATAATACCGCCGGCAATGGTACCGGTATAAGATTGTTGCGGAGCACGATGGTAATCACGGGTTTCATAACATTCACGTACCGGTGTCGTCACACGCACTTCGTTGTAAACCGGTTCTACCCAGGTGACTTTGGCCCGATCCTGACCGCCACGATCATAGTGTCGATAATTATCATCGGCCATTACTACAGTGGAAGACAGGGTCAACAGACCCGCCAAACTTAATGATGTTATTGTTTTTTTCATCACAGCACTCCTCTCGTTAGCTGTTGATTGCAGATTAGCAATCTCAAACTGAACTATGACTGAATGCCGTGTAAATTTGTGTTAGGAAATTTAAAAGAAAGATCAACTGCTTAGGTCAGCATTCAGCCCATTGCTTATCGAGCCGCTTGGCTGAGATGGGGAAGGCAGTACCGACTTCCTGGGCAAATACTGAAATCCTGAATTCTTCGATCATCCAGCGATATTGTTGCTGCGGATCCGAGGGCGCCCGGTGTAAATGTTGTAAATAGCGCCGCCAGTGTGGCGTGACTTCATTTTGCCGTTGCCGATCTTTGGCCGGATCGGTTTTCAGTTTATCCAGTCGCAAGCCAATGGCGCGGAAGTAGGCTGGTAAACGTTTCAGAGCGCTATCCGGTAAATCGTGAACAAAGCCCTGATAAAGTAAATGCTGCAGTTGCTCGCGAATATCCTGCACAGCATGCATGGCCGCCATCGGCAGATTGCCAGAAAGTCGTTTCGCAATGGCGTGGTATTCCCTGAGGGCTTCGGCAATCACTGCAGCCAAATCCGTCGCGGTATTAATCAGATGCCGGCGCTCGTCAGCGAGGCGTTTTTCAAAGTCCGCCTGATTACGTGGCCATGGTTTATTGAGCAAAAAGCAGCGGTCCACCGCCACCTGAATTAAATCATTTTTTAACTGCTCACACGGTGTGAGTGCGCTTTTATCATCATCATAAGGTGAGGGCGGCACATTGGCGTAATGCAGGCACATGGTTTTGATATCGGGCAGATGTTTTTGCAGATATTTGACGGTATCTTTTTCGGCCAGCATGAATAAGCGCCGTAAACCTTTAAAGGTTTGTGTATCAGCTTGAGCGCGGGTATCAAGCAGCGTTAAATCAACGTGATCCTGTTTATCAATCAATGCCGGGTAGGCGCTGATTTCGATACCGTTTTGCTGCAATACAATATGTTCAGGTAATTCACCAAATGACCAGTCAGTCAGCCCGGTTTTTTCATAATCACTGTCAGGCATTTGCCTGAAGCTGTCGGCGGCTTGTTTGGCCCAGTCATTTTTTAACTGTGCCAGATCCCGGCTTTCTTCGAGCAATTTGCCGTTTTCATCAACCAGACGGAAATTCATCTGCAAATACAATGGCAGTTCGTCTGTTCGCCAGTCATCGGGCTTGATTTCCACGCCGGTTAATTTACGCAGTACCTCACTGAGCGCCGGCAGCAGCGCGCCCTGATCCGGTGAGATCAGATCCAGTGCCCGTTCGGCATATTGCGGCACCGGAATCACATGCCGGCGCAGTGATTTTGGCAATGATTTCAGCAGAAAAATGACTTTATCGCGCAACAGGCCCGGTACCAACCATTGATAGCGTTCTGGCTGGGTTTGATTAAGCAATGACAGGGGAATGGTCTGGGTAATGCCATCCTGCTGTTTGCCAGGCTCAAAGTGATATTCCAGTGGTAAGGCTACCCGGTTCACCAGCAGCTGATCCGGATAAGCATCAACAGTCACTTGATCCGCTTCATGCTGCATTAATGCTTCGCGAGTTAGAAACAGCAAATTCGGGTCTTTTTGCTGGGCTTTTTTACGCCAGCGCTCAAATCCGGCGCCATTAACAATATCGGTTGGTACGCGCTGCCGGTAAAACTCAAACAGCACATCATCGTCGACCGGCACATCGCGGCGGCGGGATTTATGTTCGAGAATGGCAATGTCTTCAACGAGTTGCTGGTTATGCTGAAAAAACGGTGCATTGCAGTTAAAGTCACCGGCGACCAGCGCCTGCCGGATAAAGATTTCGTTTGATAATGCCCGATCAATCGGCCCGTAATGCACGCGGCGACGGGTGACAATTGGCAGCCCATAAAGGCTGACGCTTTCAAAAGCAACGACCTGCGCCGGTTTTTTCTCCCAGTGTGGATCACTGTATTGCCGGTTAACCAGATCGCCGGCCACCGGCTCGATCCATTCGGGTTCGATTTTAGCCACAATGCGCGCGTATAACTGACCCGTCTCGACCAGTTCAGCGGCCATGATCCATTTCGGGCCTTTTTTATGCAGCGCCGAGCCGGGGAATATCTTCAGCTTCAGATTTCGGGCACCGGTGTAACTGTGCTGATCGGTTTTACTGGCGATATTACTGAGCAGGCCACTGAGCAGGGCGAGGTGAATACCCATGTAATCGGCTGGCTGCTGATTGGGTTTAAAGCCCATTTGGGTGATCTGCACATGCAGTTGCTGGTAAATATCCAGCCACTCACGAAGCCGTAAAAAGGATAGAAAGTTTTCTTTACAAAACTTACGTAACTTATTCTGTGATAAATGTTTTTTCTTATCGTGATATAAAGCCCACAGCTTTAAAAATGCCAGAAAATCACTGCGCTCATCCTGATATTTTTTATGGGCTTCATCTGCGGCCTGTTGTTTATCCATGGGCCGTTCGCGTGGATCTTGAATACTCAGGGCACTGGCAATAATCAGGACTTCTTCCAGACTGTTTTGGGTGTTCGCCGCCAGCACCATACGGGCGATGCGCGGATCAATCGGCAGTTTGGCCAGTTGCCGGCCAATGTCGGTAATCTGTCGTTGCCGGGTCACCGCTCCCAATTCTTCCAGCAACCGGTAGCCATCATTAATCATTTTCGGTGGCGGTGGATTGATAAACGGAAACTTCGCCGGATCGCCAAGTTTCAGCGCTGTCATTTGCAAAATAACCGAAGCCAGGTTGGTGCGCAGAATTTCTGGATCAGTGAATTCAGGCCGCGCTTTAAAATCATCTTCGTCGTAAAGCCGAATACAAACACCCGCGGCGACACGACCACACCGTCCGGATCGCTGATTGGCGCTGGACTGGGAGATTTTTTCAATCGGCAGCCGCTGCACTTTATTACGCACGCTGTAACGACTGATGCGGGCAAGGCCAGGATCTACGACATAACGGATACCCGGTACCGTTAATGAGGTTTCAGCCACATTGGTCGCGAGCACAATGCGACGCGGACCACCGGTTTTAAAAACCCGGTTTTGCTCGGCAGCCGATTGGCGGGCAAATAACGGCAGAATTTCGGTATTTGGTGGGTGGTGTTTACGCAGGGCTTCAGAAACATCCCGGATATCGCGTTCACCTGACAAAAATACCAGCACATCGCCGGGGCCTTCTTTACACAGCTCATCGACGGCAACAACGATCCCTTCCACAAAATCATAGTCTTCGCTGTCTTCATCCGTGCTAAGCAGGGGACGATAACGAACCTCTACCGGATAGGTACGACCGCTGACTTCGATGATCGGCGCATTCTCAAAATGGTCGGAAAACCGGGTGGTATCAATGGTTGCTGAGGTAATAATCAGCTTTAAATCCGGCCGTTTTGGCAGCAATTGCTTTAGATAACCCAGCAAAAAATCAATATTCAGACTGCGTTCGTGCGCCTCATCAATAATGATGGTGTCGTATTGATTCAGAAATTTATCGTTCTGGGTTTCGGCAAGCAAAATACCATCGGTCATCAGCTTGATATAGCTGCGATCGGCGCGAACCTGATCATGAAACCGCACTTTGTAACCGACGGTTTCGCCAATTTGTGAGTCCAGTTCTTCGGCAATACGGGTGGCAACTGTACGCGCAGCAATGCGTCTGGGCTGAGTATGGCCAATAAGGCCACTGACACCACGCCCGATATCCAGACAGATTTGGGGCAGCTGAGTAGTTTTACCGGAGCCGGTTTCACCGCAGAGGATAATCACCTGATGGTCTTCAATGGCTTTGGCAATTTCCGCGCGGCGGGCGATCACCGGTAAATCAGCGTCAAATTTGGGTTTGGGAATATGGCTTAAACGCGTTTGATAACGTGTTGCCGAGGCGGTGATTTGTTGCGCCAGTTGGTCCAGCTTTTTGCTATCCGGCGTGGTGTTTTGTTTTAAGGCATTTAACTGACGACGAAGCCGATGCCGCTCAGCCAGCATGGTGCCGTTTAACAATTGTTCCAGTTGTTGCAATGCAGATGCGGTCAAGAGGTGCGCCCGTCAGCCAGTAATTTAAAGCAATTTAGCCGGCATAGTATAAAGAAGTTTGCAGCCTTCGTTGGCAAAAGCCGGGCAAAAGAAAACCCGCCGGGGCAATCCACGGCGGGTTACGGAATGTGTGATTGCTTAGCAGCCGCTGTTATCAATACTGCCGTCTGGCATAGTGGTATTGCAGTAAACGATACCACGGGTAGAAGTGCCTTCCATCGATGCACCGGTTAAATCTGCACCGCTTAAATCACTGAAAATCATCTGAGCATCGTCCAGATTGGCGTTTTTCAGATTAGCGTCAATCAGCAGCGTGTAGTCCATTAACGCACCTTGTAACTGGGCACCTTGCAGATTCGCTTCATGCATTTTTGAGTGCGTCAACCAGGCACCTTTTAAATTACTGTTTTGCAGATTGATTTTTTTCAGGTTGGATTCGCTTAAATCAGCGCCTTCTAAATCCTTATCACTCAGCGGTGCTTCGTTAAGTGTGCAGTGATGGCACTGGTTTTCTTTAAGCAGCCTTTTTAAATAAATTTCATCATAAGCAAGTACGCTGGTGCTGACCAATAGTGTCGCCATTAACAATACTGATTTCATGCTAATTCTCCGATATTAATTAACGGCTTTTCTGCCAGCCGCCATGAAAAAATTGTTCTGCCAATGGACGGCGCTGCCGCGGTTTTAGTTCCCGTTCCAGTTGTTCCTGGCTTAAATCATCAAGTGGCGCGGCATGGCCGATTGCCATCATTGACCATAAATGTAAATCGGCTGGCAGGTCAAAAACCTGGCGTATTTTATCCGTATCAAAACCGCCCATCTGATGTGACATCAACCCCATGGCAGTGGCTTGCAAACATAAACTCAGACTGGCAGCACCAGTGTCGTAACCAGACCAGCGGTTGGTTTTATCATTTTGGCTAAAAGTCTCGACGGATGCGGCCAAAATCAGCAGCGGTGCATTTTTGGCCCATTGCTGGTTGCCTTCAGCAAGACAGTCAAAGGCTTTTTGCCAGTTTTCGGGATCGCTGAATTTGTCCCAGAGAATATAACGCCATGGCTCATCACCAAAACAACTTGGTGCCCAGCGGGCAGCCTCGGTTAGTGCCGTGATTTGCGCTTCTGTAACCGGTATATTCGGATCATAAGCCCGGCCACTCCAGCGTTCGGCAATGACTTTTTCTATCGGCTGTTCGGTATCTGCTGGTTTCTCAATCATGAGTCCTCTCTTAATTTTTTTGAATTATCAAGGCAGACTGATTTTTGGTTTGTCCGCCGGCCGGTAAAAACCACCGATGTGACCAATAATCATGACCAAATCAGCGCCTGTCTGTTCGGCAATTTGATCCAGCATTTGTTTCCGATCTGCGCGTTCCTGACCGCTGACCCGCACTTTTATCAGTTCATGATGGCTGAGTGCTTGCTCAATTTCATTAAATACTGCTGGCGTCAGGCCACTGTTGCCAATCATTACCACCGGTTTTAACGGGTGGGCGAGGCCTTTCAAATAGCGCCGTTGTTTGTCGTTCACTGCCATGGGAGCGTCACCTGTATTAAAATGCGCCGATTATATCAGGATAGCCGCACAGCCTCAGGGCTTGTTTAATGCAAACGGGCTTTCTGCGCGCTTTTAAGCGCATTTTCAGTTTACAACAGAGGCGTAGATGACCGTTAAACAATCCCTGCACAAGTTCACCGTTACCGCCGCCCGTGGCATGTTGCCTTTGCTTAGTAATGAACTTGAGCAGTTGGGTATCCAGAAACTGAAAGTTGAAGCCGGCAGTATCCGTTTTACCGGTACTTTAAAACAGGCTTATCAGGTGTGTTTATGGTCACGGGTCGCGGTGCGGGTACTGATGCCGATTGCGCATTTTGGCGCCGAAACGCCAGAGCAACTGTACACCGGTATTCAAACCATTGACTGGTCTCAGCATATCGCTGCTGAAGATGCCACTTTAGCCATTGATTTCAACAGCTTTCGTTCGAAAATTCACCATAGCCAATATGGCGCGCAGAAGGTCAAAGATGCCATTGTTGATCAACTGCGTGACAAATTCGGCCAGCGGCCATCGGTAGATTTATTCCAGCCGGATCTGCGGGTGAATGTGTATCTGAAGCACAATCAGGCGATTGTCAGTATCGATTTATCCGGTGACAGCCTGCATAAACGTGGTTATCGCGTACAGCAAACCGAGGCACCGCTGAAAGAAAATCTGGCAGCCGCTATTCTGTTAACTGCTGAATGGCCAAATCTGGCCCGGCAGGGGTGGGGTCTGCTGGATCCGATGTGTGGTAGCGGTACTTTTTTGATTGAAGCGGCGATGATGGCCGCCGATATTGCGCCGGGCTTAAATCGTGATTATTTCGGCTTTCTGTATTGGCCACAGCATGACAAAGCCGCCTGGCAACAGCTCAAAGCTGATGCCGAGCGCCGGCGCTTAAGTGGGCTGGCCAGATTACCCGTGATCTCGGGGGGTGACGAAGATGCCAAAGCCGTTGCCGCAGCGCAGGCCAATATTACCGCAGCCGGTTTGGCAGATCGTATTGAAGTAACCGAGCGACGCCTGCTGGACTGGACAGCAGTCAGCCGGCAATTGCCACCGCAGGGTTTGCTGGTTTGCAATCCGCCCTATGGTTCGCGGATGGGTAATGTGCATGAACTGCACTTTCTCTTTGAAAGTATCGGCAATATTTTGCAGGAGAATCTGCCAGCGTGGCGTAGTGCGGTCATTACCGATAACGCCAGCCTCGGTAAATTTACCGGGCTGACCCTGTTTGATCAGGTGCCGTTTAATAATGGCCCGATAGCCTGTGAAGTTCTCTATTACCGCGCCGTCAAAGCCAGACCGCAAGCAACGTCCACGCAGCCAAAATCACATTGGCCACAGGCGGAAAAAGGCCAGCCGGAAACCGAAAAACCGGCAATTGCTGAAAAAGCTGAGCACAGCGAACAAGCGCAGATGTTTGCTAACCGCTTGCAAAAGAATTTCAAACATTTAGCTAAGTGGGCGCGCAAGCAGGATTTGGATTGTTATCGCGTTTACGATGCGGACTTACCCGATTACGCGGTAGCAATCGATATCTATGGCGATAAAGTGCATGTGCAGGAATACGCACCACCGGCGCAGATCGATCCGCTGAAAGCCAGTCAGCGACTCGACGAAGTTATGCAGATCGTACCGGAAATTCTGGATGTTACGCCGCAAAGTGTGGCGTTAAAACTGCGTCAGCGGCAGCGTGGCAGTAATCAGTACGAAGCGCAGGCAGCATTGAAACAGCGTTTTGTGGTCCATGAAAACGGCCTGCAATTCTGGGTGAATCTGACGGATTATCTCGATACCGGTCTTTTTCTGGATCATCGTTTAACCCGGCAAATGGTGATGGAAAAAGCCCGCGGCAAAGACTTTCTGAACCTATTTGCCTATACCGGCAGTGTCAGTGTTTATGCCGCCGCTGGTGGCGCCAAATCCAGTCTGACAGTGGATATGTCTAATACCTATCTAAAATGGGCTGAAGACAATTTACAGCTGAACCGTCTTAACGGCCCGCAGCATCAGTTTATCCGCGCCGATGTGACGGCATGGCTCGATACGGCCATTAACGACAAATTGCTGTTTGATTTAATTTTTGTGGATCCACCGACCTTTTCCAACTCCAGCAAAATGGCCGATGTATTTGATGTGCAGCGCGATCATGTCGCAATGCTGGGCAAAATCGGTCAGTTACTGCGTGCCGGCGGGGAAATTGTGTTTTCTACCAACCGCCGTGATTTTAAGCTGGATATGGCGGCACTTAGCAGATTCCAGATCACTGATATCAGCAAAGCCACCTTGCCGGCAGATTTTGCCCGTAATCCGAAAATCCATTATTGCTGGACTTTGCAAAAAACCAGTTAACTCAGTGTGGCGCGGATCTCATGCCAAAGCTGTTGATAAGCCTGCGCGACCGGCGTATTGGCTGCAAATGTTGATAAAGGCGCACGAAAATCGCCCATCCGCTCGACCACCGCAGCGTAGGGGATCGCTGTTTGCAGACCATGTTTTAGCATCTTCGGCGGATGCGCCAGCATCGTCCGGTGCAGCGAACGGCGGCGATCCACCATATTAAAAAACGCATGCAACCGTTTTGGTTTTAAATTATGCGCTTTGAAAAAATCACGGGTTTGCTCAAAAGTGCGCAGCGATAAATGTGTTGGAATCAATGGCATGTAGAGCGAATCAGCGGTATCAAAAATCTGTTCGCTTAAGGTTGAAAAACTCGGCGGGCAGTCGAGAATCACCAACGCATATTGCTCGCTGAACGGTGCCAGCAGCTTTTCGACCGGGTTACTTTTGCTCTCCATACCGGCCAGTAATACATCCAACTGCCGGAACGAAAAATCGGCCGGAATAATATCCAGATTTGGATAGTCGGTTGCTTTGACCAGCTCGCCAATAGCTGTTTTACCGGCCAGCACTTTTTTAGGTTCACTCTTAGATTTAGCTTTACGCTGCAGCAACCACCTGTGGATCCAAATCCCAAAGCAGGGTAGGTATCCCTTCATTCGCGGCATGCCAGGCAATATTGACTGCCGAGGTGGTTTTACCAACGCCACCTTTCAAGTTAAAAAAGGCAATTTTTTCCATCAGATAGTGACAGCCATCTGATTAAGCAGATGGGTTTGTACGGCAATTTTTTCATCAGCACCGCTGCTGTCAACGCGCTTGTAACGGCCATCCGCAGCCAGAATCCAGGCTTGTGAATTATCAGCAAGGTATAGCTGTAAGTCATCAAAAATACGCTGGCGCAGTTTTTTCGATTCAATTGGAAAAGCCGTTTCAACACGGCGCAGCAAATTACGTTTCATCAAGTCAGCGCTGGCACACCAGATCTCCGGATTGCCGTCATTTTCAAAATAAAACACACGGGTATGCTCGAGGAAGCGGCCGATAATACTGCGTACCTGAATATTGTCAGAAATCCCTTCCACGCCCGGTTTCAGCGTACAAATACCACGGACAATCAGATCCACTTTAACGCCGGCTATTGAGGCCCGATAAAACGCCTGCACCATTTCCGGCTCAACCACCGCATTGACCTTGATAATCATCCGCGCCGGCTTACCGTTGTTGGCATGATCGATTTCGCGCTCGATTTTATCCAGAAGACCGTTATGCAGGGTAAATGGCGCATGCAGTAATTTATGCATTTGCGGCACTTTACCGAGGCTGGTGAGTTGGATAAACAGATTGTTGACGTCTTCACCGATTTGTTTATCAGAAGTCAGCAAACCGTAATCGGTATACACCCGTGACGTGCTGCGATGATAGTTACCGGTGCCGAGATGCACGTAGCGGCGCAGTTTGTTGTTTTCGCGGCGCAGGATCAGCAGCATTTTGGCGTGGGTTTTATAGCCGACAATACCGTACACCACATGGGCACCGGCTTCCTGTAATTTTGCAGCCAGTGCAACGTTGGCTTCTTCGTCAAAACGGGCGCGCAGCTCAACCACCACCGTGACTTCTTTACCGGCATGGGCCGCAGCCACCAGCGCATCGACAATCGGTGAACTGGCACCGGTGCGGTAAAGCGTTTGTTTAATTGCCAGCACACTGCCGTCAGCCGCAGCCTGTTTGATTAAATCAATGATCGGCCCGAAAGATTCAAACGGATGATGCAGCAAATAATCGTGTTTTTTGATGCTGCCGAATAAATCAACATCACCGGTCATACCGGTTGGCCGGCCTTGGGTAAACGGTTTGAATTTCAGATCTGAGCGTTCTACCAGTGAGTGCACTGCCTGTAAGCGGCTCAGATTAACCGGCCCGTTGACCAGATAGACATTATCCTGATGCATGCCACATTGTTCACGCAGGAAGTTGACCATGTCTTCCGGACAGTTATGAGCAATTTCCAGCCGCACTTCATCGCCGTAATTACGGTGGGTTAATTCATCGGCAATAGTGGCCAGCAAGTCACTGGTTTCTTCCGTATCAATCGCCAAATCACTGTTACGGGTAACGCGGAACTGGTAACAGCCTTTGACCTTCATGCCGAAGAATAAATCTTCAGCAAAGGCATGAATAATCGATGACAAAAACACAAAATGATATTGCCCCGGCTCACACATATCTGACGGCAGTTGGATAACACGCGGTAGGGCGCGGGGAGCCTGTAAAATCGCATAACCACGGTCCCGGCCAAACGCATCTTTGCCGACCAGCGAGACAATAAAATTTAAGCTTTTATTAAGCAGACGCGGGAAAGGATGCGCCGAATCCAGCCCGATAGGACTTAAAATCGGCAGGATCTCTTCCTGAAAATATTGCTCTAACCATTGAGTGTGCGTGTCAGTCCACATTGAGCGCGGCATCACCCGGATACCATGCTGCTCCAACTCGGGCAGCAGAACATCGTTAAGCACGCTGTATTGTTCTTCAACCAGTTCATGGGCACGCTGACTGATCAGCCTTAGCGCTTCCTGCGCACTGATTTGGTCGGCTTCCAGATAGGGGTCACCAATTTCAATCTGCTGTATCAGACCAGCAACGCGTACCTCAAAAAACTCATCCAGATTGGTACTGGAAATACACAGATAATTTAAGCGTTCCAGCAGCGGGACATCCGCATCCAGCGCCTGTTGCAAAACGCGCCAGTTAAATTCCAGCAAGCTGAGCTCCCGGTTCAGAAATAAATCGGGGCTGTTTAAGTCAATCGGTGTTTGCATTGTGGCGAGTCTAGGTCCATTTAATGACAGTTATGTGACAAACACGGGGCAGGGCTTACCACCAGTATTTGCCGAAGTTTTCCGGATTAGCCCAAAAACGGCTGTTCAGCCAGTCACGCTTAGGCTGATAATTTTCAATCGCGTAGCTATAAAGATGCAGGCCGCTGTCACTGATGGCCACCTGGTGCAAACCCAACGCCAGAAAATCGGCAAATTGCCAGCCTTGCTGCTGCGCTTTTTCGGGATCACTGATTAAGATGACATGTGGCGCAAAAACATTGCGCAGTGAACCCAGCCACTGTTGACCATGGGCAACCGGCATGGTTTCCGTGAGATCGCTTATGACAGCAACATCAACCTGCTGTAAATCATGCAATTGCTGTTGACGGAATGGTGTTGTCAGCTGCCGGGATCTGGTATCTTGACGCGATTGCACACTGGCGATAGCGAGTTCGCCGGCCAGCAATAAACTTTTTGGCGCGAAAGCCGTCAGTAACGGTTCCAGCAATTCACCGAGAGCATCAACATCATTCATGACAGAGCAGCATAAAACATCTGCCGCATTCTGGGAACACAAGCGACTCAGCGAAATGAGCCACGATGAGTGGGAATCTCTGTGTGACGGCTGTGGCCGCTGCTGTTTGCATAAACTCGAAGATGAGCAGGATGGCCGCATGTATTACACGCGGGTCGCCTGTGACTTATTGGATATTGGCAAATGCCGCTGCAGTGATTATCCGAACCGGCAATCGAAGATGCCCGATTGTATTCAGCTCAGTGTTGAAAACGCGCATTATTTTGACTGGTTACCGGATACCTGTGCTTACCGTTTACTGTCCGAAGGCGAGCCGTTGCCCAACTGGCATCCTTTAATCACCGGCGATCCGCAATCAGTGATTGATGCCGGTGTGTCGGTGCGTGACATCGCTATTGCCGGCGACAACGTCACTGACATCACTGAAGAAGTCATCGCCCTGAACAAACCCCATTACCCGCATGACACCTGAAGAAAGCCGTGACTTCACTGCGCGGCTGGAACAGGCAGCACTGACGCTGCTGGAACTGGAAATTTATCGTAAACCGGATGATTTAGCGCGCCGATTTGGTTTACCGGTACCAGTGGTGCGTTACTGGTGGCGTAATACTGATCAGAAAACGCATCCTGTCGATCAAAGCGCTTTATCACCGCGTGAGGTTAAAGTGATTCGCAAAGCCAGTCAGACACTGGAAGGCTGGGAAAAAATTAAACGTTACCGGCCACCTTGCGGTGCTCGTATGGCCAGTGGCAAACTCTGTAAACGCAGTGTGGCGATCCGGGCACCCGAAGGCTGGGCTTTTGGCGCGCTGGCTAATCGCTGTCGCCTACATGGCGGCCTCGCAAAACGTAACCGCAAACTGGTCAGCAACGAAGCCGACTCTGAAGATTAAAATTTTATCTCTGGAGGGGCAGCATGCTGGAAACCACGGAATTGTTGGGGCAAATCGTCCGCTTATGTGCCGAGCAAAAAACCGGTACGTTGTTTTTAACCACCACTGAAAACAAAGCTTGTCATATCGTTTTTGATAATGGCCGAATCGTGGCAATGGCCTATGGCAATATCCGCGGTGCAGCCGTTGCCGATATTTTGCCGCGAATGCAAATACAAGCCAGCCAATTTAACAGCGCACTGACCATGCCACTAAGCAGCAAAGCGGCGCTGGATAACGACCATACAGTGTTTGATAAGCTGGGTTTGCGCCGCACCGCTTCAGTGGCAATGCCAAGCAGTAGTAGTCAGCGTATGTATCGCGGGCATGCTGTTTCAGAAAACACACCGGTGCAGGCAGAGAAACCACAGCAGGCGGCTACGCCGGATAAACCGCGCAAAAGCAAACGCATATACCGCGGTCAGGTGATCGAAGACTAAACGCTGGCTGTGGTTTGCTGTAAAAATCGTTACTATGTGTCGCCTTGGCCATCAAAAAGCAGACCTTTATCATGCACGACAACGCCGCAACATTTAATCAGGGATTACTGCAATTTATTGATCAATCACCGACACCGTTTCATGCGGTGGCAACCATGGTTGAAGCGCTGCAAAAATCCGGTTTTAAAGCGCTGAAAGAAGCTGACACCTGGGGTGAACTGGCCGCCGGCAAATATTTTGTCACCCGCAATAGCTCATCGATTATCGCGTTTATCAAACCGGCGGCAAATCTGGCTGACAGTGGTTTTGCTATGGTCGGCGCACATACCGACAGTCCTTGCTTAAAAGTTAAACCACGACCGGGCCGGGTTGCCAATGGTCTGTGGCAGTTAGGTGTTGAAGTCTATGGCGGTGCATTATTAAACCCATGGTTTGATCGGGATTTATCGCTAGCCGGTCGCGTTAGTTATTTAGACAAACAAAACCAGTTACAACATGCGCTGGTCGATTTTAAAAAGCCAATGGCGTTGATCCCAAGTTTGGCGATTCACTTGGATCGTGAAGTTAATCAAAACCGCAGCATCAATCCACAATTACATTTGCCGCCGGTGATTATGCAAACCGAACCGGGCGAAACACCGGATTTTCGCGCTTTGCTGGAACAGCAATTAAGCAGCCAGTATCCGGATCGTTATATTGGTCAGGTACTGGATTATGAAATCAGTTTGTATGATACGCAGCCGTCAGCTTTAACCGGCCTGAATGATGATTTCATCAGTGCTGCGCGGCTGGATAACCTGCTCAGTTGTTACACGGGTTTGCAGGCTTTGCTGAGCAGTGATGCCGATCATCCGGCTATGCTGATTTGTACTGATCATGAAGAAGTCGGCAGTGTCTCGACGTCCGGTGCACAGGGTACATTTTTACAATCGGTTTTACAGCGGTTAATGGCAACGCCGGAAGCCTATCAGCGTCTGGTCGAACATTCCTGGCTGATTTCAGCAGACAATGCCCATGGTATTCATCCTAATTATGCTGATCGCCATGTAGCCAGCCACGGCCCATTGCTCAATCATGGACCGGTGATTAAAACCAACGCTAACCAGCGTTATGCCAGTAACAGCGAAACCAGTGCCCGGTTCCGGCAGATTTGCCAGCAGGCCGATGTGCCGTTACAGGATTTTGTGGTGCGCACTGATATGGCCTGCGGTAGCACCATCGGTCCGCTGACCGCAGCACAAATTGGCGTTAAAACCATTGATATTGGGGTGCCGACCTTTGCTATGCACTCGATTCGAGAGCTTGCCGGTAGTCAGGATGGCTGGCATTTGTATCGCGCACTAAAACATTTTTTCAATTAAAAACAAGGAAATAGATTAACTATGTCAGAAACTGTTGATGATTTAACCGTCACCTACCATGAAGGTGAACTGATGACAGTCAAGGAACTGGACAAGGTCGTGTTAACAAAAGGCGCCTGGGCAACCGTCATGTTCCGTTATCAGGATCTGGATCGTAAAACCGGTGATTTCGGCCCCGATAAATACACCATCCGCCGTTATCAAAAGCGTAATGGCGAATATGGTCAACGCTCGAAATTTAATATTTCCAGCCGCGATCAGGCCCAGCAAATTGTTACCGCATTGACCGGCTGGTTAAAAGACTAATTTGTAACGATCCCTTATGAACAAGAGCCTGCTGACTAATCTGCTTGCTGCCACGCTAGTGGCCATTGGCTGGTTTTTGCCATTACCGTGGCGCGAACATGTGTTATCAACCGGTTTATTTGCGCTGGCTGGTGGTCTGACCAACTGGTTGGCGATTCATATGCTGTTTGAAAAAATCCCCGGCTTGTATGGTTCGGGCGTGATTGCCGCCAAATTCACTGCCTTCCGGCAGGCCATTGAAGATCTGGTGATGCAGCAGTTTTTTCATCCGGCGCAGATCAGCCGGTTTATTGATGATTTGCATGGCCGGGAATCGCAACAGCTGAATTTACAAGCCATTATTGAATCGGCTGATTTAACACCGGCCTGGCAATCGTTGATTGATACGATTAAAGCCTCATCATTTGGTGGCATGCTGTCGATGTTTGGCGGTGATAAAGCGCTGGAGCCTTTAAAAACCCCGTTTATCGAAAAAATGCAGCGGGCATTGAATGATATTGCTCACAGTGATGATTTTCAGCAGCGTTTGAAAGCGGAGCTGGGGCAGGGTGGTGGCGCTGATAGTCTGCATCAGCAAATCTCGCAAATCGTCCACCAGCGTCTTGATGAACTGACGCCGCAAATGGTCAAAGACATTATCCAGCAAATGATCCGCCAGCATTTAGGTTGGCTGGTGATTTGGGGGGGTGTTTTCGGCGGTTTGCTGGGACTGATTGCCAGCTTTGTGCCATTTTGACCGTAACCAGCGAAAGTTGCCGTTTATGCGGCGCGCCAGCACATTTTTACGACAGCGCTCGTGGCCGGACTTTTTTACAATGCACGGTTTGTCATTCATTACAGGTGATCAGTACCCAACTACCTGATGCTGACCGCGAAAAAGCCATGTATCTGACTCATGAAAATGATATTAACGATGCACGTTATCAGGCATTTGTATCACCCGTCACCAACGCCATTCTGGTTGCACAAACAGCCGATCAAAGCGGTCTGGATTTTGGTGCTGGCCCAGGTCCGGCCATCACCCATCAGCTACAGCAGCAAGGTTATAACATTGCGCTGTTTGATCCATTTTTTCATAACAATATCAGTGTATTGGAAGTACAATATGATTTCATTTTCAGCTGCGAAGTCATTGAACATTTTCACCAGCCGGCTATTGAATTCAGCCGTTTAAGATCCTTGCTTAAAGCAGATGGCAATTTGTATTGCATGACGGAATTTTTCTCGGAATCGCTGGATTTTCAGCGCTGGTATTACAAAAACGATCCGACCCATGTGTTTTTCTACCATGCCGACAGTTTGCCGCTGATTCAGGAAACATTCGGTTTCAAAACAGTACGCCGTGACGACCGCCTGGCAGTATTCAGCATTTAGCTGAATTGTTGCCGGATAGCCTCTGCAGCACTGGCGGGCAGCTTTATCAAGACACTGACGTTATCGGTAAACTGCTGGTCGATGATCTGGCCATTAATCTGTTTCAGCTGATATTCCAGCATTTGCAACTGGCTATAATCAATTTGCAGATTTAGTTGCTGCATCTCAACAAATGGCAATTTTTTTGCTGCCGACAATGCCTCTTTGGCAGCATTACCATAAGCGCGGGTGAGGCCACCGGTACCCAGTTTAACGCGCCCGAAATAACGCACTACGGCCACCACCGCATTGATCAGGTTTTCGCCCTGCATCGGCGCCAGAATGGGCCGACCAGCGGTACCGGAGGGTTCGCCGGCATCATAAAATCGTTCGGTGATAAAACCTTCTGGCTGACGGATCCGCCAGGCAAAAGCTAAGTGGTTGGCGTTACTGTGCTCTGCGGCCAGTTTGCGTAACAGCTGCATTGCCTGCTGTTCGGATTCACAGGGCATAGCAACACCGATAAAGCGTGATTTTTTGATTTCACTGTCAACCGTTACCGGTGCCGCTAAAACCTGTAAATCAGCAGACATAAATCTCCGTAGCTATAGGAAAAAACAGGCTGACAATTTACCATACCCCGCATATTCAACCGCAGCCAGTTAAGCTGCGACATCATCACTAATCAGGAAATCAGTTTGTCAGATAGCGAGTTTGCAATTGGTCAGCGCTGGATCAGCCACAGCGAAGCGGAATTGGGTTTGGGCAGAGTGGCTGCGATTGATGGTCGCCGGTTACAGGTGGATTTCCCGGCAGCTGAAACCAGTCGCACCTATGCGATTGATAACGCGCCATTAAGCCGCGTCAGTTATCAAACCGGCGATCAGTTCAAAGATGCTGACGGCCGCAAACTGACCGTACAGCAATATCAGCAAATTAATGGTTGTCTGGTTTATCTGGCTGCTGACAACGCTGGTGAACTGCACACCGTTCATGAAATGCAACTGCACAGCGCCGTCCAGTTCAGTGAGCCGCAGCAGCGTTTGTTTGCCGGCCAAATTGATAAAAACAGTCAGTTTGATTTACGCCTCAGTGCGCTTCAACACAACCACCGGATCCGTCAAAGCCCGCTGTTTGGACTGATGGGTGCCCGCGCGCAGTTGTTACCACATCAGTTTTATATCGCTGCAGAAGTTAGCCAGCGCCATGCACCACGGGTGCTGCTGGCTGATGAAGTGGGGTTGGGTAAAACCATTGAAGCCGGGCTGATTTTGCATCAGCAATTGTTAACCGGACGCGCTCAGCGGGCATTGATCATCGTGCCGGAAAGTTTGCTGCATCAATGGCTGGTTGAAATGCTGCGCCGCTTTAATCTCGCTTTTACGATTATCGATATTGAACGTTTTACCGCATTGCAGGAAGAAAGCGGCAGTAATCCGTTTGACAGCAGTCAACTGATTTTAATTTCGCTGCAAACACTGCAAGCCGATCCAGAAATGCAAGCGGCTGTTAAAGCCGCTGACTGGGATATGCTGATTGCCGATGAAGCACATCATTTGCATTGGCAGCCGGATGCTGCCAGTACTCAATATCAGCTAATTGCTGATTTGGCGGCACAGATTGCCAGTGTTTTGCTGTTGACCGCGACCCCCCAACAATTGGGCCTGGCCGGCCATTTTGCCCGCTTGCGCTTGTTAGATCCGCAGCGTTATCACGATTTAGCGGCTTTTGAGCAAGAGCAGCAGCAATACGCTGCTATCAGTGATTTGCTGAGCCGGCTGATGGCGATTACAGATGTGTCACAGTTACAGCAGGATAACGACTTACTGGCAGCGCTTGAAGCCAAGCTGGATGCCGATTTAATCAAAGCCTTACAACAAGATGACCGTTTCAGTGACGCGCAGCAGCAAGCCCGCCGGCAGTTACTGGATCAGTTTGGCACCGGCCGGCTGTTGTTCCGTAACAGCCGCGATACTATCAGTGGTTTTCCGCAGCGGCAGCTTATTACACATGCTTTAGACTGGCCACAAGCATCTGCCGAGAATGATTTACAAACCAGCCTCAGACCGGAAACAGTATTGGGCGATGACTGGTTGCAGCAAGATCCCCGTGTGCCATGGCTGCTTGAGCTTCTGAAGTCACAACGCGGCGAAAAACTGCTGCTGATTTGCAGTCTGGCGGATACCGCAGAACAGCTTGAGCAGTTTTTACGGGTTCGTCATGGCGTGCGCAGTGCGGTTTTTCATGAAGGCATGTCGCTGGTTAATCGTGACCGGGCCGCCGCTTATTTTGCTGATGATGAAGCCGGCGCACAGATCCTGATTTGCTCGGAAATCGGCAGTGAAGGCCGAAATTTTCAGTTTTGCCATCAGTTGATTTGTTTTGATTTGCCGCAAAGCCCGGATTTGCTGGAACAGCGGATCGGTCGTTTAGACAGGATTGGCCAGCGGCAAACGGTGCAAATTCATGTGCCGTATTATCAAAACAGTGCCCAGCAGCGTCTGCTCGACTGGTATCAGCTTGGTATCAACGGTTTTGAACAGGTACAAAAAACCGGCGAAGCCTTGCTGGCCGAGTTTGCCGACACACTCGAAGCCTTGCTGGCCAATCCGTCAGATGAAGTGCTCGCAGCACAACTGATTGACGATACTGCCAAACGCCGTAATTTGTTGAATCTGGAATTGCAGCAGGGGCGTGACAAATTGCTGGAAAGTCATTCTTTTGATGCCGAAAAGGCCGGGCAAGTCCTCGCTGAACTGGACGCCGTCAGTTCGCCTATGGAACTGGCTGATTTTATGGCTGATTTCTGTGATGCATTTGGTATCGAACAGCAGGTACACAGCACCGATAGCGTGATTCTGCAGGCCAGCGATCAAATGCAACAGCAGGATTTACCGGGCTTACCGGAAGACGGCATCACCGGTACCTATCAGCGTCACAAAGCACTGGCCCGTGAGGATATGGCTTTTTTAAGCTGGGAACATCCACTGGTCAGCAGTGCCCTCGACGCTGTTATCAGCAGTGAGCTTGGCAATACTGCTTTTGCAACGCTGGCCAGTGATCAATTCCCGGCCGGCAGCCTGTTGCTGGAAGCGGTGTTCAGCTTCGAAGTCAGTGCGCCGCAAGCGTTGCAGATCCCACGCTATTTGTCTCAGCAATTCCAGACCTTGCTGATTAATGAGCAGGGTCAGGATCTGAGTGAAACTATCAGTCATAGCCAATTATCGCGGCTGGCCGGCCGGATCCCTAAAACCACCGCACGGCAATTAGTCAGTCATGCCCGCGCACGTATCGAAAATCTGGTTGAAGGCGCCCATCAGCAAATAAATACGCTGACCTCACAGTGGATAAGCACGGCTGAGGATAACGCCAGCCAACTGCTGGAGAGTGAATTACAGCGATTACAACAACTAGCAAAACGCAATGCCAATATCCGGCAGATGGAGATTGATCATTTGCAGCAAGTCAAAGCCGACACCGTCAAAGCTATTCGGTCAGCGCAATGGCGGCTGGACGCGATCCGCGTGGTGATTGTGACCGGTTCAGAATAAACCGGAAACTGGTGTCAGCCAGCCCTGAAGCTGCTAGGCTATTGTCAAAACGTCATGGAAATCTGATATGCGCCCTGTAATTTTTCTTGCTGCTGCAATGACCGCTGTCAGCAGTTTGTCTGTCAAACCGCTTTTTGCTGATGATGCGGTTACGCTGAAAAGCCTGACCAATTATGTCTACAACCAGGCACCGGCCCGGCAGGGTGAAAGCAGTTTGCAGGCACTCAGTGATGCCCGGAAAACCCGCGCTTCAACCTTGTTTGCCGAGCCTGCCACGATTAGTTTTAATCACTTCAACGATGGTATTGGCAGTGGTGACGGCCTGCGTGAATATGAAAGTGCCGTATCAATGCCTTTATGGCTGCCGGGGCAAAAACGTCAGCAGCAGAATTGGTCTCAGGAACTGGCCAATCAACTGCCGTATTACCAGCAGCGGCTGCGTTTACAGGCTTCCGGTCTGGTCAGGCAGCATGTCTGGCAGGTGATGTACGCCGCCGCTCAGGTACGTCAGGCAGAAACGACGCAGGAAAATGCCAAAGCGCTGTATGACAGCGTGACAAAACGTGTCGCCGCCGGTGATTTGCCGGAAACGGAAAAATTATTGGCAGAAAGTCATTTGTTATCCATGCAAAATCAACGACAAAATGCCCAGAACCAGCTGCAAAAAGCCATTAACCAATATCATTATCAGACCGGACAACGCAGTTTACCGGTTGATGTTGAAGAAAATCTGCCAGCGCAGCAGGAAATAACCGTAGATCATCCACTGCTGGCCGAACTCAGCCAGCAGATAGCAACATTACGCAGCGAAATGCACAACGCTCAGTACGCTGGTGCCGTCAATCCCAGTGTTTCCATAGGCGTTAAACGCGAGCGGGAAAATGGCAGTGAGTCATTTAATAATAGTCTGGGCCTGGGGTTTACCGTTGCCATTGGCGACCAACCCTACAGCGAACCGGCGATTGCCGAAGCGGCTAAAGCGATGGCTGATGTTGAGATTGCCCGTCAGCAATTAAAAAAGCAGCTGGAAGCTCAACTGCTGGCACAGCTGGATCAGCTTCAGGCGCAACAGGCGCAGCAGCAAATGCTTCGTGAACAATATGAAGTCAGTACAGCGTATCTTGAGCGCCAGCAAGCAAGCTTTGAGTTTGGTCAGATTGATTTAATGACTTTGCTGCGCGTTGAAGCGCAGGCCTATGAAAA
>FYBJ01001524.1_pt1 | contig 45702 bp, 45 predicted proteins | sample 1134611 | NCBI WGS metagenome assembly FYBJ01 (sample SAMEA104116008, study PRJEB20421) | marine metagenome | isolation source: marine
CGTCAGATGTGTATAAGAGACAGCGGATGAGCCGCTCGCGCTCTGCCCGGTCATCGGGTATCTGCGGGCCGCAGCGCAGGTCGTCATCGCTCATTTCCAGAGCCCGCAGCCAGCGGGCGACGCGTTCGGTATGGATTGCCGCCCCATTGTGCGAGGCGCAGGCCAGCGCCAGATGCAGCTGGTGGTCTATGGCGGCATCGGCCGCGCCGCTTTCGATCAGGGGCAGCGCCTGGATCATCTTGCACGAGGATCGGGGCAGGATGACGGCCTGCGGATCGCCCCAGGCCCGCAGAATTTCCCCGTCCGCTCCGACAATTACCGCATGACCCGTGTGCAGGCTTTCGAGGAAGGGGCCGCGCCAGATTTCGGCAAGGGGGACGGGGGGGATCGGCTCTGTTCTGCTCACGGGCGGGAACTCCCTTTCTGGATGGGCAAGTTTATGCCAACGGGGCTTTTCCCCCGCCGCGCCTTTGCGTTACTGTGCCGCGATCGAGTTGGAAACAGGCTGTGCGTCAAAAAGGCTCCCGAGGGGCCATGCATGGCCGGAGGCGAAGGCAGCAGGAGGCTGTAGTTGATGATTTCACGGATGTCCACGGGTGCGGCGGCCTTGGTCGCCGCTATTGTCGCGACAGATGCGATGGCCCAGGAATCTAGCAACCGCGTCGCGGCGGAAACCGACTGGAGCGTTTTCGAAGAGAACGACCCCAAGGAATGCTGGATCGTTTCGGCGCCGAAATCGACCGAGAACACCCGCAACGGCCGGGTCGTGGCGGTGAACCGCGGGGATATCCGCATGTTCGTCACCTTCCGTCCCGGGTCCGACGTGGAGGGTGAGGTTTCCTTTCAGGGCGGTTACCCCTTCGCCGACGGGTCGACCGTAAAGGTGGAGATCGGTAACGAGAGCTTCGAGCTGTTCACGTCGCCCCAGGATCAGACGGCCTGGCCGCCGTCGCCCGCCGAGGACAAGAAGCTGACCGCGGCGATGCGCGCAGGTGCGGACGCGGTGGTCACCGCCCGTTCCGGGCGTGGCACCCTGACCAAAGACACCTTTTCGCTGATGGGCTTTACCGCCGCGCTCGAAGAGGCGGAAAAGCGCTGCGGCGGCTAGAGCGGGCACATCCTCGCTCGCCGCGGTGGGCACGTTGATTCGGGGGGCTGCGGCCCCCTGTTTCTTTTTTGCGGGCCTTCCTATATGTCGGGCGCGATCCACCGGAGTCGAATCGATGTCAGCCAGCGCCCCCATCACGCAGGACGTGATAACCATTCCCCGCAAGCCGTCTACGGCAGGTCGGCTGAACCTCGTCGGCCTGACCCGCGGGGCGCTGCGCGCAGCCCTGATCGATGCCGGCACCCCGGAGAAGCAGGCCGCGATGCGCGAGCGGCAGTTGTGGCAGTGGATCTACCATAAGGGTGTGCGCGACTTCGCGCTGATGACCAACCTGGCCAAGGATTACCGGGCGCTGCTCTCCCGGCATTTCACCATCGAGATCCCCGAGCTTGTCAGCCGCCACCTTTCCGAGGACGGAACCCGCAAATATCTGGTCCGCATCGCGGGCGGCCACGAGGTCGAGGTCGTATACATCCCGGAAGAAGGGCGCGGCACGCTTTGCATTTCCAGCCAGGTGGGCTGCACGCTGACCTGTTCATTCTGTCACACCGGCACGCAGAAGCTGGTGCGCAACCTGACCGCGGGCGAGATCGTGGGCCAGATCATGCTGGCCAGGGATGATCTGGGCGAGTGGCCGGAACCGGGTCGTGCGCCCAAGAACGAGACGCGGCTTCTGTCGAACATCGTGCTCATGGGCATGGGCGAGCCGCTTTACAACTTCGAGAATGTCCGCGATGCGATGAAGATCGCTATGGATGACGAAGGTATCAGCCTGAGCCGGCGGCGCATAACCTTGTCGACCTCGGGGGTGGTGCCGGAAATCGCACGAACCGCCGAGGAAATCGGCTGCCTTCTTGCGGTGTCGTTTCATGCCACCACCGACGACGTGCGCAACAAGCTGGTCCCCATAAACAAGCGGTGGCCTATCGCCGAGCTGCTGGAGGCGCTGCGCGCCTATCCCAAGGCCTCGAACTCCGAACGGATCACTTTTGAATACGTGATGCTGAAGGGAGTGAACGACAGTGACGAGGACGCCCGCCGGCTGTTGACACTGATCCGGGGCATACCGGCCAAGATCAATCTCATTCCATTCAACGAATGGCCCGGCACCCCCTATCAGCGGTCGGATTGGGGGCGGATCCGTAAATTCGCCGACATCATTCACAAGGCCGGCTACGCGAGCCCGATCCGGACGCCGCGCGGCGAGGACATCATGGCCGCCTGCGGGCAGCTCAAATCCGCGACCGAGCGGGCACGCAAGACGCGGGCGCAGATCGTGGCCGAGACCGGGATCACGCCCTGACCCGACCGAGTTTCGGGGCTCAGCTCTTTTCGATCCGCGCCTTCTGCTTCTGCATGGAATCGTTGGTGATCATGTAGAGGAAGGATGCCGAGCAGCTGAGCATCAGAAAGCCGTTAAGCGACTGGATCCCCGCAAGCAGCCGGAAGTGGTCGGCCGGATATATGTCGCCCAGCCCGAGCGTCGTGTAATTCACGATGGAGAAATAGTAGATATCCATCACCGACTGGGGCGCATCGGGTTTGAAGCCCCCGATGTTGAGATAGTCACCCACCAGAAAGCCGATTGTGTAGAGCCCCGCTTCTGTAACATGGGCCAGTCCGATGATGGAGATGGCAAAGAAATGCTGAACCCCGGCGGCCGATTTCGAGGCACGGATCGCGCCCATCATCCGCGACAGCACGGCAAAGTGAAACAGGCTGGTTCCTACAAACAGCACAGCGCCCAGGATGATCGCGCTCAGCATGGGAGGGCCTTTCCGCCGGGCGTCTTCGAGGGAGCGCGGCGCAGCGCAAAGGCTATAAACATTGGGCAATCCTTCGGGAGTTCGTTTAGCCTCGCAACGCGCCCCGCGCCCCGGCGGTTCCTCGCCGACGCCCCTCCTACGCTTGCCGAACGCAGGCGACGTAGGGTCAACCTGCCTCGGGACGGCCCGGGATGTGGTCGCGCGGCGTCTCATCCAGCGGCCAGTCCCGGATCAGGGCCAGCGCTTCCTGTGCGGATTCGACAAAGCGGAAAAGCTCCAGATCCTGGGGCGATATGGTGCCGGCCTCGGCCAGAGCCTCCCAGTTGATGATCGACCGCCAGAAGCGTTCCCCGAACAGCAGGAAAGGCACCCGGCGCATTCGGCCGGTCTGGATCAATGTGAGCGCTTCGAAAAGTTCGTCGAGTGTGCCGAACCCGCCGGGAAAAACGCAGATCGCGCTTGCACGCATCAGGAAATGCATCTTGCGGATGGCAAAGTAGTGAAAGTTGAAGGCAAGCTCCGGCGTGACGTATTCATTAGGAGCCTGTTCGTGCGGGAGCACGATGTTCAGACCGATGGATTTGCCCCCCGCCTCGGCGGCGCCGCGGTTTCCGGCCTCCATCACTCCGGGGCCGCCGCCGGTGACGATGACATCGCGGGTGCCGTCGCTGCCTTCGGTGACCAGCCGGGCGAATTCGCGCGCCTCGTCGTAGAAATGGGACAGCTCCGCCAGGGTCGGGGTGCGGGCCTTGTCCTTTTGCGCCGGCGCAGGGATGCGCGCGCCGCCGAATAGAACGACGGTCGAGGTAACGCCCGCCTCATCCAAGAGCATCTCGGTCTTGAGCAGTTCGAGCTGGAGACGCACGGGCCGAAGCTCGTGCCGGCAGAGGAACTGCGGATCGTCAAAGGCAAGGCGATAGGCGGGGGAACGGGTCTGCGGCGTGTCAGGGATCTCCTGCGCCGTCTTCACGTCCTGCTGTGAATCTCTGAAAGGGTGCCTCCGGCCTTCGTCATTCATGCGTCATTCCCCTGCATTGCGCGGTTGCACCCCAGCGTCTATAGGCTCGGCACGCCCTGTGCCACAGAGAAAACCGGAAGGAAGGCCCATGTCCAACGCCCAGCTCGAAGCCGCGATCGAATCCGCATGGGACTCGCGCGACCAGATCACCCCGGCTACCACCGGCGAAACCCGCGACGCGATCGATGATACGTTGAACGCGCTCGACAGCGGCAGGCTCAGGGTGGCCGAGCGCGGTGCAGACGGCAACTGGACGGTGAATCAATGGGCGAAAAAAGCGGTTCTGCTAGGTTTCCGCATTAAGGACATGGAGCATCAGGACGGCGGGCCGCAGGGCTCCGGCTGGTGGGACAAGGTCGATTCGAAGTTCAAGGGATGGGGCAACGATCAATGGCGCGCCGCGGGTTTTCGCGCTGTGCCGAATGCCGTGGTCCGCAAGTCGGCCTTTATCGCGCCCGGCGTGGTACTGATGCCCAGCTTCGTTAACCTTGGCGCCTATGTCGACGAGGGCACCATGGTCGATACCTGGGCCACCGTCGGATCATGCGCCCAGATCGGCAAGAACGTGCATCTATCGGGCGGCGTCGGAATCGGCGGGGTGTTGGAGCCGATGCAGGCCGGTCCCACGATCATCGAGGACAACTGCTTCATCGGCGCCCGGTCCGAGGTGGTCGAGGGCTGCATCGTGCGCGAGGGCTCGGTTCTCGGCATGGGCGTCTTTATCGGTCAATCCACCAAGATCGTCGATCGCGAGACCGGCGAGGTGATGTATGGCGAGGTTCCGGCCGGGTCGGTGGTTGTGGCAGGTTCCATGCCATCGAAGAACGGCATCAACCTCTACTGCGCGGTCATCGTAAAGCGCGTGGACGAGCGCACGCGTGCGAAGACGTCCATAAACGAGCTTCTGCGCGACTGAACCTGGCGCAACCTCCTTCATAGGCGGGGAACCGCCGGACCGCTCGCGACGTTGACGCCGGAAGCCGCCCCCCGGCGGCCGAAAGCATCTGAAAGGAAGAACGTCATGGAAGGTCTGGGTTGGTTTGCGGCTATTATCGTGGGCGGCCTTGCGGGCTGGATCGCGGAAAAGATCATGAAGGCCGATCACGGTCTTCTGACCAACATCATTCTGGGGATCGTAGGTGCCTTGCTGCTCAACGCGATCCTGGTTGCCGTGGTCGGCGGCACATGGGGCGGCTGGCTCGGACAGCTCGTCATCGGGGTGATCGGAGCCTCGCTGCTGATCTGGGCCTACCGGGCGATCCGCGGCCGGTCTTGACCCCAGGCTCCGTTCGGGGCAGTCGGAACGATGAAACCCGCGCCCCCGCGCGCGGGTTTTTCGTTTTACAGCGCAGCAGCCGAGGCCCGATCCCTATGTCATCTTCCAAAAAGGCGGAGGGTCAGCGGCGCCGCGGCCGTCCCGGGGGCACCCAGGAGGTCTATACGCTGGTCGTGGAACTCGGTCGCCGCGCCGGCGACGGCCTGCCGGACAAGGCCAGCGGCGCAGGGCTTATGTGCTACAGTTCCGGCGTGGACGAGGCCGAGGCCGTGCGCGAGGCGGTTGCCATTCTGAAACAGGCGGATATGGCGCCGCTGGAAGTGACCGGGGTAGGCACCCTGCAGGAGCGGCTGGCCCAGGGCCATGAGATCGACGACGAAGAGCGCGGGCTGATGCGCCGCGCACTGGAGGAGAACGCCGTGATCGTCGCCAAGCTGGAACCCTATTTCGACTAGTCCCGGTGCTCCCGCCTAGCTGCCCGCGCTGGCGTCCTGGCGCCGTGCGCGTCTGCCGCCCAGCATCACCCCCACCTCGAATTCCTTCAGGCTCTGGCGGGTGGCCGGGCTGTAGCCCTGTCCGGTGATGGGGTCGAACTCGGGAAAGAGTGTGCAGATCTCGCGCAGCACATCAGGGTCGAAGCCCGCTCTTGTGGCCGGGCCGGGGCAATAGCTTTCGGTGCTCAACCCTTCCGAGAACACCGTCTGATGCCGGTCGAAAAGCAGATGGACATAGGTGACCATGCCGCCCTCGCGTTGGGTCACCCGCCGGCCATCCACCAGATCCTTCGCTTTGACCAGAACTTCTGCCTCTCCGAACAAAAGTTCCGCGATTCCGTCGCGCAGCAGGATGCGGTGCTGCGGTGACACGCACAGCGCCCTGTGCGGGCCGAAGGTGCCCGCTTTGATGCGGACCGGTGCCAGCCTGCCGCGGGCCTCCACTTGGCGCATCCCGATCCAGCGCAGCGGCTGCGCCCCTTCGTCGAGGGTATGGACGAGATCGCCGGGGCGCAGCTTCTCGACGGGGATCTCGCCGGCGGGCGTCGCGATCCTTGTGCCGGCGACGAAACAGGGCACCTGGCTTGCGGTCACGAATGCGGTGTCGGTGCGGCCGGCGCTGTCGGCCGCGGTGTAAGTGAAGTTGACGTCCTCGACGTCGCGGTCGCCCGCTATGCCCAGGGTGCCGTCCGGGTTGAGGGTAATGACCTGCCCGCTTTTGAGCGCCACCTGATCGCCGGGCTGCACCGGGATGCCGTTGATCTCCGTAATGGTCAGCGTCCCCTGGCCAATGTCATTGGCGAGAACGTCCAGTGTTGCGGACTTGCCGATCGGCATGGTGACCTGATCGTCCTGTGCAATTGTGGCGGTCTGCATGCTGTTGGCGGCGATCAGCAGGTTCGAATCGTAGGCGCCGTCCGAGACATCTGCGATACCGATGCGGATGCTGTTGACCTCTCCCGGAGTGACCGGGATCTTCAGGGTCATCGTGACCGTGAGCCCGTCCATCTCCGTGTTGAAGGCGTCGCCGGTGTTGTCTCGGTAGAGATTGGAGTTATCGGTCTGGTTCACCCCGCCGACACTGACCGCGCCGCTGCCCACCGCCATTGGCACAAGCTCGCCGTTGATCCACACGCCTACGGCATCGTTGAATACCGAGCTCGAATATTCGGGATATTCCTCGGAGGCAAAGACGAACTGCATGCTCAGCGTGTCGCCGTCGGGCACGAACTCGATGTCGAGATAGGCCGCATCATAGGTGGAGGTGCCAGCCAGCGCGTTGAAATCGGCGAGATTGTCGTTGGTGTTGTTGTCGGTGCTGGTGTTCGGCGCACGGTTGGGGTCGCCGTCGGAGCGGGTGAAATCGGTGGCGCGTCCGGTGCTCAGGATCACGCCGCTGTCGGAAGGCGTTGCGCCGGGGGCAATGCTGCCGCCGCCTGAATAGATGGCCGATGCCTCCTTGTCGCCGCTGTAGCTGGCCGAACGGATGCGGACGCCGTCGCCCATGATCGCGCTCGCCATAGCCTTGGCCTTGGCGCCCACATCGTAATTGAGTTCCGATCCGACCGCCATCGTCCCGCTCTCCCTCTTGGGGCGGGGGCACAGACGCACGAACCGGGCGCCGCGGACGGCGCCGGGAAAGCTGCGGTAGAAATGCGGCGTTCTGCTCGTGCCGCGAGACCTGCCCCCGGTCCCCTGGTTGTTTCCGGCGAGTTTACCATCCAGGGCGCCTTTGCGGCAATCTTTTCCTTGGGTAATCCCGGCCGGTGCCATCCCCGGTTCCGAGGCTGGCCTCCTGGGCTGGCCGGGATTTGAACGCCGCGGGCGCGCGCGCTAGAAGAAGTCGGTCGAAGAGAAGGGAACGCCGATGACGCTCGATCCAGTGAAACTGACCGCAGAGCTGATCCGATGCCCCTCGGTCACGCCGGAGGAGGGCGGTGCGCTGCGGCTGCTCGAGGAGGTGCTGACCGATGCCGGGTTCCGCTGCACGCGCGTCGATCGCGGCGGAGTCGCCAATCTGTTCGCCCGCTGGGGCGAAAAGGGGCACGCGCGCAGCTTCGGTTTCAACGGCCATACCGATGTGGTCCCGCCCGGCCGGGCAGAGGACTGGACCCACGGACCCTTTGAGGCGCATGTCGAGGGCGGCGTGCTCTATGGCCGGGGCGCGACCGATATGAAATCGGGCGTCGCCGCATTCGTCGCGGCCGCGGCCGATGTGGTGCGCAAGGCTCCACCCGAGGGTGCGATCCTTCTGGCGATCACGGGTGATGAGGAGGGCGAGGCCGAGCATGGGACACGCGCGCTTCTCGACTGGATGCAGGCCGAAGGCGAAGCCATGTCCCATTGTCTGGTGGGGGAGCCGACCTGCCCGGACTATCTGGGGCAGATGATGAAGATCGGGCGGCGCGGTTCGATGACCGCCTATTTCACCGTGCACGGGGTGCAGGGGCACGCGGCCTATCCGCATCGCGCGGTAAACCCGCTGCCGCCGCTCGCGCGTCTGATCGACCGGCTGTCGCGCGACGAGCTGGACCAGGGGACCGAGCATTTCGATCCCTCCACTCTGGCGGTGACGACGATCGACACCGGCAATGCGGCCAACAACGTCATTCCCGGTCAGGTCGAGGCCACCGTCAATATAAGGTTTAACGATGCGCATGATACCGAATCTCTGACCTCCCGGCTGCGTGAGGCAGCCGATCGGATAGAGCGGGAGGACGCGGTGCGGATCGACATGGCGGTTCGCGTCTCCGGGCAGAGCTTTCTGACCCCGCCCGGGCTCCTGTCGGATCTGGTGGCAGAGGCGGCGGAGGCCGAAACCGGGCACCGGCCGGAGCTTTCGACCAGCGGCGGGACATCGGATGCCCGTTTCATCAAGGAGCATTGCCCGGTGGTGGAATTCGGTCTGGTGGGCACGAGCATGCATAAGGTCGACGAGCATGTGGAGACGGAGCAGATCCTGCGGCTCAAGGCGATCTATGAAAGGATCCTGCGGGGCTATTTTGCCTAAATATCTGGTCGTCATGGTGAAGGAGCCCCGGCCGGGCCGGGTAAAGACGCGGCTGGCGGTGGCGCTGGGTCCGACGGGGGCCGCCTGGTGGTTCCGCCACCAGTGTCGTGCGCTGCTTCGCCGGCTTGCCGATCCGCGCTGGCGTCTCGTGATCGCGGTGTCGCCGGACACCGAAGGGATGGAAAGCCGTGTCTGGCCGGCTTCTGTCGCCCGCATACCGCAGGGGCCGGGCGATCTGGGCGCGCGGATGGGGCGCATCTTTCGCGGGCTTCCGCCCGGGCCGGCGGTGATCGTTGGCGCGGACATCCCCGATATCGACCGACCGCAGATCGCCGCGGCCTTTGCCGCGCTCGGCCGCCACGATGCCGTGCTGGGACCGGCCGACGATGGCGGGTATTGGCTCATCGGGCTCAAGCGCAGCGCTGCGGTCCCCGCCGGGCTTTTCGCAGGCGTTCGCTGGTCCACGGCCCACGCTCTTGCCGACACGCTGGCGACGCTTGATGCCAACCGGGTAGCATTGATCGAAACTCTGCGGGATGTGGACACGGCCCGGGATTTGGCGCGGCGTCGCAGGGCGCAGTAACGCGATTCGCCCGGTGGCCGCCGCCTCTTGGCCCCTCCGCGTTTTGCGCATGACGCCGCGTGGGCGGCATGATACCTGAGGGCTATGGCACGCATACCTTCCCGCGGTGAGATCCTCGACTGGATCTCGAACAACCCCAGCCTCACATCGAAACGCGACATCGCCAAGGCCTTCGGGATCAAGGGCGCCGCGCGGGTCGATCTGAAGCGTATCCTCAAGGAACTGGAGGCCGAGGGGCATCTGCAAAAACGCCATCGCAGTTTCCGCGATCCCGACAAGCTGCCGCCGGTATCCGTGCTGCTCGTGCAGGAGCCCGAGGCGGACGGTGATCTATACGCGCGGCCGCTGGAGTGGCAGGGCGAGGGGCCCGAGCCCAGGGTGCTTTTGGTGCAGCGTGCGGCCGAACCGGCGCTGGGGGCAGGGGATCGGATACTCGCGCGTCTGCAGGAGGTGCGCGACGAGGATCACCACTATGAGGCTCGGCTGATACGCCGTATCGGCAGCAACCCCATCCGCATTCTCGGCGTGTTCCGGAAGGAGGCCGAGGGCGGGCGTATCCTGCCCGTCGACAAAAAGCTCGACAAGGAGTGGCGTGTGCCGGCCGGTGCCCTGCACGGCGCGGTCGACGGTGAACTGGTCGAGGCGGAACAGGCGGGGCCGCGGTCCCGTATGGGGCTGCCCATGGCGCGGATCGTCGCGCGGCTGGGCGATCCCTCGGCGCCGCGCGCGGTATCGCTGATCGCCATCCATCAGCACGGCATTCCCGACGGTTTTCCCGACCGGGTCATCGCCGAGGCCGATGCGCAGAAGCCGGCCGGACTGAAGGGGCGCGAGGATCTACGCGATCTGCCGCTGATCACCATTGACCCCGTGGATGCGCGGGATCACGACGATGCCTGCTATGCGCATGCGGACGACGATCCGGAAAATCCCGGCGGCCATGTGGTCTGGGTGGCGATTGCCGACGTGGCCCATTACGTGCGTCCGGGCTCGGAACTGGACCGCGAGGCGCGCCGGCGCGGCAACTCCACCTATTTCCCCGATCGGGTGGTGCCGATGCTGCCCGACCGGCTGTCGGGCGACCTGTGCTCCTTGCACGAAGGCGTGCCGCGTGCCTGCATCGCCGTGCGGATGCAGATCGACGCCCAGGGCCACAAGATCGCCCACCGTTTCGTGCGGGGGCTCATGCGCTCGGCCGCATCGCTCAGCTACGAAGACGTACAGGCAGCCAGGAATGGCGACGCCGAGAGCCGCGCGGCACCGTTTCTGGCGGATGTCATCGCCCCGCTTTATGCGGCCTTCGAGGCGATGAGCCACGCGCGGGACCGGCGTCAGCCGCTCGACCTCGACCTGCCCGAACGCCGCATCGAACTCTCGGACAGCGGCAAGGTGACATCGGTGGCCTTCAAGGAGCGCCTGGACGCCCACCGGCTGATCGAGGAATTCATGGTCATGGCGAATGTGGCCGCAGCCGAGGAATTGGTAAAGCGGCGCAGCCCGCTGCTCTTTCGGGTGCATGAGGAGCCATCGCCCGAAAAGCTCGACGCTCTGCGCGAAGTGGCGCAGGCCTCCGGCCTCGTGCTGGCCAAGGGGCAGGTTCTGCGTACCGAACACCTCAACCGGCTTCTGGCGGCGGCGGAGGGCACCGATTTCGACGATCTAATCAACATCAGCACTCTACGGTCGATGACACAGGCCTACTATGGCACCGAGAATTTCGGCCATTTCGGCCTGGCGCTGCGCAATTACGCGCATTTCACCTCTCCGATCCGGCGCTACGCCGATCTCATCGTGCACAGGGCCCTGATTTCCGCCCACGGCTGGGGTGGCGACGGGCTGAGCAGGGAAGAGGTCGAGAACCTGCAGGAAACGGCCGAACACATCTCGGGGACGGAGCGGCGCTCGATGGCGGCCGAGCGCGATACCACCGATCGGTATCTGGCGGCCTATCTGTCGGAGCGCATCGGCTCGGAGATGCCGGGCCGTATCTCCGGTGTTGCGCGGTTTGGCATTTTCGTGAAGCTCGACGAAACCGGCGCCGACGGGCTGGTGCCGGTCCGGTCGCTGGGGCGCGAATTCTTTCACCACGATCCCGAGGCGCAGACGCTCATGGGTGCCGACAGCGGGCGCGTCATCTCTCTGGGGCAGCGGGTCACCGTCCGCATCGCCGAGGCTGCCCCGGTGACAGGCGGCCTGCTGTTGGAGTTGCTGGATGTCGAGGGCACGCCGATGCCCGCCGCGGCGCCGCCCGCCGGCAAGCGCGGGGGCCACCGTCCCCACCATCAGGGACGCGCGAAGATCAAGAAGGCGAAGCTGAAAAAGAAGATCGAGCGGCGGCGGCGCTAGCAAGCCTCCGCTCATTCCAGTGCCGTATGCTTCCGGTCGCTGGGCAATACCGCTACCGTTTCGTCTGATGACCCCAGCAGAAAGCGGAGTTCTATATGCGTCGAACAATTGCCCTTGCGGGATTTCTCGGGATAGCTTTTGCAACAGGATCAATCGCGCAGACGGCCGCCGTGCAGACATCGGTCCGGCCCGACCCGCGCCCGGAGAAAGATCTCGTGGTGCAAGTCTCTGTCAATCCTGCGCGTTTCGATGTCTGGCTTGACGGTTTTCGCAAAGGCGCGGCACGGCGCGGTATCTCGCGCAGCACGCTCGACCGGGCGCTGAGCGGTGTGCAATTCCGCGAGGATGTGATTGCGAAGGATCGCAATCAGTCGGAGTTCACCAAGCAGCTCTGGGAATATCTCGACAGCGCCGTGTCCGACAGCCGGATCCGCAATGGCAAGGCGGCGCTGCGCGAGAACGGCGCCATTCTCGACGCGATCGAAAAACGGTTCGGGGTCGAGAAAGAGGTGGTGCTGGCCATCTGGGGGCTGGAATCGGCCTATGGCACCCACCGCGGCGACGTCCCGGTGATCGACGCGCTGGCGACGCTGGCCTTCGATGGCCGGCGGGGCAAGTTTTTCAGCGAGCAGCTGCTCGCCGCCCTGAAAATCGTGCAGTCGGGAGATGTGACGCCGCGCAACATGACCGGAAGCTGGGCTGGCGCTATGGGCCATACCCAGTTCATTCCAACCAGTTATCTGGGCTATGCGGTCGATTTCCGCGGCGACGGCAAGCGCGACATCTGGTCGGATGATCCGACGGATGCGCTCGCGTCGACCGCAGCCTATCTGAAAAAGTTCGGCTGGACCTACGGTCAGCCCTGGGGGCTGGAAGTGAAGCTGCCGCGCGGTTTCGATTATTCCGAAGCGGGCGAGCATGTGAAAAAGGACAGTGCCGCCTGGACTGCGCTTGGCGTGCGCACCGTCGACGGGCGGCCCCTTCCCGATCACGGCTTGTCGTCGATACGGCTACCGGCGGGCGCCTCGGGGCCGGCCTTTGCCACCTTCAACAATTTCCGGGTGATCGAGCGCTACAACAGCGCGGATTCCTACGTGATCGCGGTCGGGCATCTTACGGATCGGGTGGCCGGGGGCAAGTCGTTCCGTGCCGATTGGCCGCGCAACGACCGTGGTCTGCGCTTTTCCGAAAAGAAGGAGCTTCAGCAGCGGCTGACGGCGAAGGGGTATTCCACCAAGGGGGTGGATGGCATCGTCGGGCCGAATACCATCGCCGCTGTTCGTCGGTTCCAGCAGAGCCAGGGCCTCGTGCCCGACGGCTATGTTTCATACGAGCTGTTGCGCCGCCTGCGGTGATCTACCCGGGCATAGCGGCATGATGGGGGCGCGGCTGCCGGCTGCGCCCGCCACGCTTTTTCCGCGCCGAAAAGGGGTGAAGATAAAACGCCGGTTGTCGCACGAGAGGGGGAGAGTTCCCCGATGCCGCAGGCTGGGTGGGGGCAATTAATCCGCGGCACCGGGGGATAGCGCTTCATCGCTATTGTGCTTTTATGAGAGAAGATCCCGGCTGCAAGACGGAGGACGGAAGGTTCTGTCGCGGTATTTTCAAGGCGATATTGCGGCAGCGGTGCTTGATTTTGGGACGGCTCGCCCCCAAGATCCCGGAAATGAGCAGGAAGTTTTCATGACCCTTCAGACGCCCGCGCCCCTGCCCGGTCAGCGCCAGATCGAGCAGGTCGCTTTTCATCGGGTGGAGCTTTCGGTGATTCTGGGGCTCTATGGACGGATGGTCGCGGCGGGTGAATGGCGTGACTACGGTATCTCCTGCCTGCGGGATGTGGCGGTGTTCAGCGTGTTCCGCCGCACGGCCGAGCATCCCGCTTACCGGATCGAAAAGCGGCCCCGGCTCGCGCTCCGGCAGGGGCAATACAGCGTGATCGGCATGGACGGGCGTATTCTGAAGCGAGGCAACGACCTGCGCACCGTCCTAAGGGTGCTCGAGCGCAAGTTGATCCGCGCGGTGGAGTGAGCGCCGGCACCCCCGGCGCGCAGCGGATGGACAGGGCGGTCAGGGCTGCTAAGCTCGGGCGCGCCGCGCAAGGCGGCGCAACACACCCGCACAGATCACGGGCACTCCGATATGAAGCTTCTCTATTCCCCGGCCTCGCCCTTTGCGCGCAAGGTGCGCGTCGTGCTTGCCGAAACGGGCCTCAATGCCCAGACCGAACTGGTGGAGGTGACGACCTCTCCGCTGGGCCCCGACAGCGAACTCGCCGCCATCAACCCATCCGGCAAGATTCCGGTGCTGCTGCGCGGCGACGGCCCCGCGGTTCACGACAGCCGGGTGATCTGCCGCTATCTCGACGCGCAGGCCCGCGCCGGTCTCTACCCCGACAGCCGGGTATGGGAGGTGCTGACCCTCGAGGCCAGCGCTGACGCAATACTGGAGGCGGCGCTGCTGTGCGTCTACGAGGCCCGGTTCAGGCCGGAGCCTATGCGCTCGGCCGACTGGGTAGAGGCGCAGTGGTCGAAAGTCGTCCGCAGCCTCGACGCGATAGAGGCGCGCTGGATGCCACAGCTCGCTGGCCGGATCGATGCTGCGCAGATCGCGCTGGGCTGTGCCCTGGGATATCTGGATTTCCGCCACTCGGACCGGACCTGGCGCAAGGGGCACGATGCGCTCGACGACTGGTTCGCGGCCTTTTCACAGCGCCCGTCGATGATTGCAACGACGCCCTCCTGAGGTGCCCATGAGCAGAGCCGGCACCATATTGCCGAGATCCGGCGCAGATGACGGGGAGCAGAGCTCCGTCCTGCTCGTGGTAGAGGCGCGGGATCCGGAGGGGTTGGGCCACTGTCTTGCCCTGCGCGAAGAGGTCTTTATCCACGAGCAGGGGGTCAGCGTCGCGGATGAGCACGACGGCCTCGATCATCTTTGCCGCCACTTCCTGGCCTGGCGGTCCGACCGCCCCGTCGGGACCGCCCGTCTGCTGTTCAAGGACGGCGCCGCCAAGGTGCAGCGCGTGGCGGTAGTGGGCGATCTGCGCGGGGCCGGTGTGGGCCGGGCGCTGATGGCCGCGGTGACAGTTGCGGCGAAGGAGGCGGGCTGCGCGCAGGTGGTGCTCAGCGCCCAGGTGGAGGCGATTCCCTTCTATCTGCGGCTGGGCTTTGTGGCCGAAGGGCCCGAATACCTGGATGCGGGCATCGTGCATCGTGACATGCGCCGCGATCTGCGCGGCGATGGCCCGACGGGTTCCGGCCCCGCCAGCAAGAGCTGAAAACCGTTGCAGCGCTGCGACAATCCGCCCCCCATGCGATAGTATGTCCGCTGGACGAACGCACCTCGCGGCGGTATGTCCGCTGCAAACGGGACGCGCATCGCCGCGGCCTGTCTCTATCCGTGGCCGCGTCCGGCCGCGGAGCCTCTTGCAGAAAAGGGAGTGACGCCCATGTCCCATGCCGAAACCCACGAAGGCACCCGCCGCGATTTCATTTATTACGCGACGGCCGGTGCCGGTGTCGTCCTCACGGGGGCGGCGGTCTGGCCTCTGATCAATCAGATGAATCCCTCTGCCGACGTGCAGGCGCTCAGCTCCATCCGCGTGGACGTGAGCGGCGTCGAGCCCGGCACCCAGCTGACCGTAAAATATCTGGGCAAGCCGGTGTTCATCCGCCGCCGCACGCCCGAGGAGATCGAGCAGGGTCGCGCCGTGCCGATGGAGGATCTGGTCGATACCGTTGCGCGCAACCCCAATGTCGCCACGCCCGATGGCGACGTGCTGGCGACCGACGAAAACCGCGCCATGCCCGGCCAAGAGGAGTGGCTGGTGATGATCGGCGTCTGCACACACCTGGGCTGTGTGCCGCTCGGCGACAACGCCGGGGACTACAACGGCTGGTTCTGCCCTTGCCACGGATCGCACTACGACACCGCGGGCCGGATCCGCAAAGGTCCCGCGCCTGAAAACCTTTATATCCCGCTCGCCGAGTTCCTCGACGAGACCACACTGAAGCTCGGTTAAGGGAGACGCCGAATGTCCGGAATTCCACACGATCACTATCAGCCCAGGACCGGGGGCGAGACCTGGCTGCACAGCCGGCTGCCCATCGTCGGGCTGATGTATGACGCCATCATGATCCCCACCCCCAAGAACCTCAACTGGATGTGGATCTGGGGCATCGTCCTGACGTTCACCCTGGTGCTGCAGATCGTGACCGGTGTGGTTCTGGTCATGCACTACACGCCGAATGCCGATCTGGCCTTCGCGTCGATCGAGCACATCATGCGCAATGTCAACGGCGGCTACATGCTGCGGTACCTGCACATGAACGGCGCGTCGCTCTTCTTTGTTGCCGTCTACGCGCATATCTTCCGCGGCCTCTACTACGGCTCTTACAAGGCCCCGCGCGAGATTACCTGGATCATCGGTATGCTGATCTATCTGCTGATGATGGCTACGGCGTTCATGGGCTACGTGCTGCCCTGGGGTCAGATGTCCTTTTGGGGCGCGACCGTCATCACCGGGCTCTTCGGTGCCATTCCCCTCATCGGCGAGCCGCTTCAGACCTGGCTTCTGGGCGGACCTGCCGTGGATAACTACACGCTGACACGGTTCTTCTCGCTGCACTATCTGCTGCCCTTCGTGATCGCGGGCCTGGTGATCGTCCATATCTGGGCGTTCCACACCACCGGCAACAACAACCCCTGCGGGGTCGAAGTGCGCCGCGGCTCGAAGGAAGACGCCGCGAAGGACACGCTGCCTTTCTGGCCCTACTACGTGATCAAGGACCTCTTCGCCCTCGCGGTGATCATGGTGGTCTTCTTCGCGATCGTCGGCTTCATGCCCAACTATCTGGGCCATCCCGATAACTATATCGAGGCCAACCCCCTGATCACCCCCGCCGAGATCGTGCCGGAATGGTATTTCCTGCCCTTCTACGCGATCCTGCGCGCCTTCACCGGAGACGTGTGGGTCGTGCAGATCGCCAGCTTCCTGACCGGCGGGCTGATCGGCGCGAAGTTCTTCGGCGTGCTGGCGATGTTCGGTGCCATCGCGGTGATGGCTCTCGCGCCCTGGCTCGATACCTCCGCCGTGCGTTCGGGCCGGTACCGCCCCATGTTCAAATGGTGGTTCGCGCTTCTGGTGGTCGACTTCATCGTTCTGATGTGGGTCGGCGCCCGCCCCGCGGAAGAGCCCTACGCCTCGATTTCGCTGGTCGCCACCTCCTACTGGTTCATCTACTTCCTCGTCATCCTGCCGCTGCTGGGCGTGATCGAGAAGCCGCTGATCCAGCCGACGACCATCGAGGACGATTTCGCGGCCCACTACCCCCATAACACCGGCGACGCGGGCAACGCGCCGACCGCCACAACTGCGGCCGAGTGATCGAAAGGACAATGAAAGTGCGTTTGAACAAACTCGCAATCACCGTCATCGCGGCGCTGACCCTGTCGACCGGTGCGGCCCTGCCGCAGCCGGAGCAGGAGGTCACCGACTTCGACTTTTCCTTCGAGGGGCCGTTCGGTTCCTATGATAAGAACCAGCTTCAGCGCGGACTGAAGATCTACACGCAGGTCTGCGCGGCTTGCCACGGCCTGCAGTATGTGCCGCTGCGCACGCTGTCCGACGAAGGCGGTCCGGAGCTGCCGGCGGACCAGATGCGGGCCTATGCCGGCCAGATCGAGGTCTTCGATCCGGAGATCGACGATTACCGCCCTGCGAAGCCGTCTGACAACTTTCCCGGTTCCACATTGTCCAATGCTCCTGACCTCAGCGTCATGGCCAAGGCCCGCGCGGGCTTCACAGGCCCCTATGGCACCGGGATCAATCAGATCATCAAGGGCATGGGCGGCCCGGAATATATCGCGACCCTGCTTCAGGGATACACCGGCGAGGAAAAGGTCGAGGCGGGCGTGACGCTTTACGAGAACACGGCCTTCCCCTCCGGCTGGATCGCGATGGCGCCGCCGCTCTATGGTGAGGACGTCGATTTTGACGACGAACATGCCAACGATCTGGAATCCGAGGCCAAGGATGTCGCGGCCTTCCTGATGTGGACGGCAGAGCCGAAGCTGGATGCGCGCAAAAAGAACGCGCTGGTGGCGATCATCTTCCTCAGTGTCTTTTCGCTGCTGCTCTATCTGACGAACAAGCGTCTCTGGGCGCCGCTGAAGGGCCGGCTGAAAAAGACCTGATCCCGTCCGGACCGCAGGCCAAGGAAAGCAAAACGGCGCACCCTGACGGTGCGCCGTTTTGCTTTCCGCCATGGGGATCAGCTCCCCAGATAGGCACGAAGTTCGGGCGAGGGATCGTCAAGCACCGCCGCCGTCGGGGCCGGCGCGTGAGCCCGGCCGCCCGTCACGACAACGGTATGGCCAGCCAGGCGCCGCGCGTCGGCGGGGTCATGCGTGACCATGAGCACCGTTGTCCCCGACCCCTGTGCAATCTCGGCGACCAGATCGAGCATCTCCGTCTTCAGCGCCGGCCCCAGAGCCGAAAATGGCTCGTCCAGCAGCAGAAGCGGCCGGCGTCGCAGAAGCGCACGCGCCAGTGCGGCACGGCTTTGCTGTCCTCCTGAAAGGCTGCCGGGTTTGCGCCCGCCCATAGCGCCGAGGCCGACTCGCTCCAGGCTCTGTCCGACCTCGCGGGTCTCGTCATCCGAGAGGCGCAGCCCGGGCCGCAGGGCAAGACCCACATTCTGCGCGACTGTCAGATGCGGGAACAGATTGTTATCCTGAAAGAGAATGCTGACGGGACGCGAGGCCGGCGGCAGGCCGGTGATGTCGCGATCGTCCCACCGGATTGCACCGCGCGCCGGCAACACAAACCCCGCGATGGCGGCCAGCAGGGTGGATTTTCCACCGCCGGAGGGGCCCAGTATCGCGGTGCTCGCGCCGGTGGGAACGGTGAAATCCGCCGACAGTGAAAATGCGCCCGCCCGGAGTTCGAGCTGTTCAAGGTTCAGCACCGATCCGTCCCCCCCGATCAAAGAGCCAGAACAGGGCCAGGCTCAGCCCCAGCAGCAGGACCGCGGCGGCGGCGGCGTCCTCCATCCGATAGGCGCCCATCAGCCGATAGAGCGCAAGCGGAAGCGTCGCCCCGTCGCCGGCAGCGAAAAGCGCGACGACGCCGAGATCGCCCATCGACAGGGCCGCGGTCAAGCCGGCCGCAAATCCCAGGGGCCGCCGCAAGCGCGGCAGGAGCAACAGCCGCAGCCGTGCAAGCCCTTTCAGGCCCAAGGTATCGGCCAGCCTGCCGAAATCGGCCTCAACGGCGATGGCGGCGGGCACGATGGCCCGGAGGATGAAAGGCAGGCTCATCGCCGCGTTGACGAGAGCGGTCACGGGGAGGGCAAGCGCGGCCGGGTTGGCCCACGGCAGCACCAGAATAAACAGTCCGGTTCCGATGACCAGCGGCGACACGGCTACCGTCAGGTAGACCGTCGCTTCCATCGCCCGCGCGGCAGGGGTATTGCCGCTGCGCGCCACGCCGACGGCGATGGGAAGCGCCAGTCCCAGGGCAAGCGCGACCGAACCCAGCGCCACCAGAACGGAGCGCAGCGCCGCCGTGAGCACGGCCGGAGGCAGGGAAGCAAGCCGGGGAAGCCCGTCGAGGATCACCATCCCCAAGGGCACCAGCAAGAACAGGGTGGCGGAAAGCAGAACGGCGCTGTCCGCCAGCCGGGAAAGCCGACCCTGCCCGTCCCAGCGCCGAACGCCCCGGTCCAGACCGCCGCCAAAGCCCGGCGGACGGGCGAGCCCAAGCGCAAAAAGCGCCGCGCCGCCGCCGATCGCCGCCTGGATCGCGGCCAGCAGCGCGGCCTTGGACAGATCGAAATCGAAACGGAACGCCTGATAGATCGCCAGCTCGACGGTGGTCGCCCGTGGACCGCCTCCCAGGGCGAGTGCCACGGCAAAGCTGGTCGTGCAGATGATGAAGATGACCATGAAGGCCCCGGGCGCCACCGCGCGCAGCATCGGCCATTCGAGATGACGCATCACGTCGCGGCCGGTAAAATTCAGCGACGCCGCCAAGCGGAAGCGTTCGGCAGGAATGTCGATCCAACCCTGAAGGATCAACCGCGTGGCCAGCGGCAGGTTAAAGAAGACATGCGCGAGAATGACGCCCTGATAGCCGTAGATGTCCAGTGGACCGGCACCCATCCATCCCAGAAGCTGACTGAGAATACCGCTTCGCCCGAAAACCGCGATGAGCCCGAGAACCGCAACGATCACCGGCAGTATGAACGGAGCCCCCATGAGTGCGATCAAAAGTCCGCGTCCCAGGAACCGCCGCCGTGCCAGTGCCCGCGCGACCAGGACACCCAGCCCTACACTGATCAGCGCCGAGACAGCGGCCTGCCATAGGGTGAAGCGGATGGCAGCCCAATCCGCGGGACCAAGCGCGGTTGCGCCCTCGGCGCGCAGCGCCACGGCGCCAAGACTGCCCAGCGTAAGAAAGAGCACGAGCCCCGCCGCAATCATGGCAGGCCACAGAGCCCCGCCCGAGGGCGCAGGCGGGAAGGCAGAAGCGGCCGGCAGGGGCCGGTCCTGCCCTCCGCCGGCGTTCAGCGGCTGAAGGCTTTCAGCCATTCGTCAAGGGCGGGCTGGCGCAGCGCCGCGGCCTCTTCCTCTGTGTAGAACAGCGCTTTTTCGGGCAGGTTGAGCTGCGAAAACGCCTCGGGCCATTCCTCTTGCGGAAGCTTGGCGGGATAGGACCAGTTCGCGGTCGCGATCAGGGACTGGAAGTCGCGCGACAGAACGAATTCCATGAACTGATCCGCCAGTCCCGGGTGTGCGGCGTTCTTGAGCTTTGCGGCGAGTTCGACCATGAAATAGTGGCCTTCCTCGAAAATCGCCGCGGATTTGGTTTCGTCGTTTTCCGCGATGATATGGTAGGCGGGCGAGGTGGTATAGGAAAGCACCATGTCGGCTTCGCCATCGGTGAACATGCCATAGGCCTCCGACCAGCCCTTGGTCACGGTCAGCACCTTGGGCGCCAGTTTGGCCCAGGCCTCGGGTGCCTGCTCGCCGTAGATCGCCTTTACCCACAGAAGCAGCGCCAGCCCTGAAATGGAACTGCGCGGGTCCTGGATGACGATGCGCGTGTCGTCGGGCATCGCGAGCAGTTCGTCAAAGCTGCCGGGCGGGTTTTTCAGCTTCGTGTTGTCATAGACGAAGGCGGTGTATCCCCAGTTGAAGGGGAGAAACACGTCGTCATTCCACTCGATGGGCATGGTCAGATCGTTCGTCTTCTGCCCGTGGGGCGCGAAGAGCCCGGTTTCGCGGGCCTTTGCTGTTACGTCCGTGTTGAAGCCGATGGCCACATCCGCCTTGCTCCGCTCGCCTTCCAGCATGAGCCGGGGCAGAAGATCGCCCGAGACGATCTGCATGTCACAACCATCGCAGCGTTTTTCGAAGGCTTCCTCGATCTTCGGGCCGGGGCCCCATTCCGAGGCGAAGTAATCCGGCGCGTATACTGTCAGTACAGGCGCCTCGGCGAATGCCGGAAGCGTCATGGCCAGAAGTCCCGCGGCGATGATGGGGGTTTTCATGTCCGTCCTCCAAATTCGGCGGGCGGTGGAGGCGCGGATATGTCCGGGCACCTTCCCTCCGCCGGTGTTAACCGGTTCAGGTTCAACGGGTCCGCCGTTTCGGCGTCTCAGCTCCTCCGTTGGAGCACCCCGAGGTGCCTTTGTCCTACGCGCTCGGGGGGAGCAGCGCAAGGAGTTAGGTCTTGAGCCGTACCCGGTGCGCGGCTAGACCGCTGTCAAAGGAGACCGCGGAAATGAGTTTCAACAGTTTCGGTCGTCTGTTCCGGGTGACGACCTGGGGGGAAAGCCACGGGCCGGCACTCGGGGCGACCGTGGACGGCTGCCCGCCGGGTGTGGCGCTGGAGCCTGCGGCCATTCAGCATTGGCTCGATCTGCGCAAGCCGGGGCAGAACCGCTTTACCACCCAGCGGCGCGAGGCGGACGAGGTCGAGATCCTGTCAGGTGTCTATGAGGGGCAAACCACCGGGACACCCATTCAGCTGATGATCCGCAATACCGATCAGCGGTCCAAGGATTACAGTGATATCGCCCGGAAATTCCGGCCAGGGCACGCGGATATCAGCTATTGGCTCAAATACGGCATTCGCGACCCGCGCGGCGGCGGTCGATCTTCGGCACGGGAAACCGCGGCACGCGTCGCTGCCGGGGGCGTGGCCCGCGCGGTTCTGTCCTCTCTGGTTCCCGAGCTTACGATCAGCGGCTACATGGTGCAGATGGGCACGCAAAAGATCGACCGCGCGCGCATGGATATGGACGAGATCGGAAAAAATCCCTTCTGGGTGCCGGACGCCCAGGCGGCGCGCGACTGGGCCGACTATCTCGATGGGCTGCGGAAATCCGGTTCGTCGGTGGGCGCAGTGATAGAAGTGGTGGCCAGGGGGCTGCCGGCCGGGGTCGGCGCCCCGATCTACGGCAAGCTCGATACCGATCTGGCAGCCGCGATGATGTCGATAAATGCAGTGAAGGCCGTGGAAATCGGCGCAGGCATGGAGGCGGGCGCGCTCACCGGCGAGGCTAATGCCGACGAGATCTTCATGGGGCCGGACGGTCCGGAATATTCCTCCAACCACGCCGGAGGTATTCTCGGGGGCATATCCACTGGTCAGGACGTGGTCCTGCGCTTCGCTGTGAAGCCGACCTCGTCGATCCTGACGCCGCGCCGCACCATCACCAGGGATGGCGAGGAGACGGAGATCGTCACCAAGGGCCGCCATGACCCCTGTGTCGGCATTCGCGCCGTTCCGGTGGCCGAGGCGATGATGGCCTGTGTCCTGCTCGATCAGCTGCTCATGCACCGGGCGCAGGTGGGTGAGGGGCCGCGCGGGCGCATCGGCTAGGGACGGGCGCGACAGGGGCCGGACTTGAGGGTGGCGCGGCTTTGTGCCACCACACCTCAAATAGACAGAAGGCCAGTCGCGATGTCAGCCGATCCCGATATGCTCCTGCGTTCGCTGTTTACCGCTGCGGTGCTGGCGGCCGATCCCTTCGAAGCCGTTCCTCCAAACCTGCCGCCCCGGCCCGGCGGGCGGACCGTCGTTGTCGGTGCCGGCAAGGCTGCCGCGCGGATGGCCGAGGCGGTTGAACAGGCCTGGGGACCCTGCGAGGGGCTCGTCATCACCCGTTATGGCCACGCCCGCCCGTGCCGCGATATCGAGGTAGTCGAGGCAGCCCATCCCGTGCCGGATGGGGCGGGGGTGGCGGCCACTGCCCGGCTTCTCGCGCTTCTCGACGGGCTGGGGCAGAACTACCTGGCGCTCGTGCTGATCTCCGGGGGCGGTTCGGCGCTCCTGAGTGCGCCGGCGGACGGCGTGACCCTTGCGGAAAAGCAGGAACTGACCAGCGCACTTCTGGCGTCGGGGGCGCCGATCGACGAGATCAATGTCGTTCGCAAGCACCTCAGTTTGGTCAAGGGAGGGCAATTGGCGCTGCGTGCGGCGCCGGCCTCGGTCTGGACCCTGATGATATCCGACGTGCCGGGCGACGATCCCGCGGCTATCGCCTCGGGACCGACGGTCGGCGAGGACAGTGGCCCCGAGGACGCACGCGCCATCCTCGCACGTTCTGACATCGTCCTGCCCGACGCGGTCGGGCGTGCGCTTGCCGGGCCCAGCCGCCTGCCCAGACGCGACGATCAGCGGCTTGCCCGCGTCTGCAACCGCGTGATCGCGGCCCCCGCGCAATCGCTGGCTGCGGCTGCGGCCCTCGCAGAGCAGGAGGGGCTGGAGCCCGTGTTGCTGGGCGATGCGCTGGAGGGAGAGGCCGAGAACCTCGCGCGGCGTCAGGCGGCGCTGGCTCTTGAAATGCAGAACACCATGCGGAGCGGGGATCGACCGCTCCTCCTGTTGTCGGGGGGGGAATGCACGGTTACCAACCGTTGCGGTGCCGGCGGCAGCGGCGGGCCGAACGCCGAATTCGCGCTGACCCTGGCGCTGGTACTGGACGGGGCACCCGGAATTCACGCGATTGCCTGCGACACGGATGGTATCGACGGGGCGGCCGAGGTTGCAGGGGCCGTGATCGGGCCGCAGACGCTGAGCCGCGCGGCCGCGGCGGGCCTGGATCCGCAGGCAGCTCTGAAACGTCACGACAGCCACAGCTTCTTCGCCGCGCTGGGCGACCAGGTGGTGCCGGGGCCGACGCTTACGAATGTCAACGACTTTCGGGCGATCCTCGTCAGCCCGCCGGGGGCTAGCGGCGGCGCAGGGTATCCCCGAGCTTCAGCCGGGGAGTGAGCTCTATCCGCTGCGGGCCGTCGGGGGCGTCCTCCGAGAGGCTGTCGGCGATGATGCTAGCCGCACGGAACCCGATTTCTTTGCGGCAGGCCTCCATCGTGGCCAGCCTGCGCGGCAGCCCGTCGAGAAGTTCGAGACCGTTGAACCCCGCCAGGCCCAGTTGACCGGGCACGGCGATGCCCGCATCCATGCAGTAGAGCATCCCGCCAGCGCCGATCAGATCGTTGGAGAAATACAGGAAGTCCAGGTCAGGGGTCCGCTTGAGCATCGCCTCGGTCATCTCGCGCCCTTTGGCCAGGCCCGAACCGCCGGAATAGAATTCCTGATCCGCAATCTCGAGCCCCTCCTTCGCCAGGGCCTCGGTGAAACCTTCGAAACGTTTGCGGGCGCGGTGGTCCAGCGACATCTTGGTGCCGAGAAAGCCGATTCTCTCATAGCGCTCCTTGACGATGGCCCGGGCCATTTCGCGTCCGGCGCGCCGGTGCGAAATCCCGACCACATGGTCCACCGCCTGGCCGTCGACGTCCATGATTTCGACGATGGGCACACCGGAGGCCCGCATCATCGCCCGTGCGGCATCGGAATGTTCCAGGCCTGCGACGATCACTCCCGACGGCCGCCAGGACAGCATTTCGTAAAGAACCGCTTCTTCCTTTTCGGATTTGTAATCCGTAATCCCCACGACGGGCTGTAGCCCGGTGCCGTCCAGCGCCTCGGAGATGCCGGTCATCACCTCGGGAAACACCATGTTCGACATGGAGGGAATGACCACCCCCACCAGGTTCACCCGGTTGGAGGCCAGTGCGCCCGCGATGCGATTGGGAACATAGCCGAGTTCCTTGGCGGCGCTGAGCACCCGCTCGCGGGTCGCCTCGGATACGTCGCCGCGGTTGCGGAGAACCCGGGAGACGGTCATTTCGCTGACGCCCGAAGCCTCGGAAACGTCGCGCAGGGTCAGGGGGCGCTTGGCGATATCCATATGTTGGTGTCCGGCCTGGAACTGTTTCATTTATCGATAGCGGGATTGACAGGCAGGGCCAAGCGGCGGCTTTCCGGCGGGTTCAGGACCCGGCGGCGAGCATCCGATCGGCCACAGTTTCGAACCAGGGCGCCAATGGCGCAGTCAGGGCATCGCGCGAGGCATAATCGGCGCCATAGCTCGCCAGCCGCCGAACCAGTGGCGGGGCGAACCCTATATTGTCATAGCGGCGGGCGCGGTCCGGCTCGATCCAGGCACCGCGCTTTTGCCGCTGTCCCGCGATCAGGCGCAGGCGCTGCGCGGCCTGAAGCGTCACGAAGCGGGTCAGAAATCCCAGCGGTTGCGCCGCGCGCTTGCCTGCCTCCTGGCAGAACACGCGCAGGCTTTCTTCGGGGGGGAGAGGCCAGAATTCGTCGCCGAGCAAGAACGCGAAATCCTCCGTGCCCTCGCGGCGGCCGCAATCTTCCCAGTCATACCACACGACCGATCCGTCCGGCTGCACCGCCGCGTTGCCGGGGCGTGCATCCCATTTGATAAAGGTCTCGGGAGGTGCGCGCAGGGAGTGTGCGAGGGTATCGAGATCGAGCTCCGGCGGGCGAAGGCCCAGATCCTCGGCCAGTTTGCCGGGGCCCGCGACGAAGCCACCGATCCACACCAGGTTCAGCGCGATGACGGGCAGGCGCGGCAATAGCCCCGCCCGGCTGGCCGCGTCCTTAAGCTGCCACAGACTGTGGAAGGCGGCGGCGGCCATTTCCTCGCGCCCTGCGCCACTGCGCCTTTCCATTTCCGAGGTGAGCCGCTGCGAGCCGGCGTCGGATTGAAACAGGAACTCTTCGCGGCTTCCCAAAAGAATGGGGGCCGGCCCGCCGGCTGCGTGCAGCGCGCCCAGAAGCATCGCTTCCATCTCGCGCCTCCGCCGCCGCGGACGCCAGCTCGCGATCAGGGTGCGGCCGGTTAGATGCACACGCACGCTTGCCCTGGTGCGCCCGCCGGGCGCAGTGATGCGGACCACATCCTCGTCAAAAATGTCGCGGACGATCCTGGCTATCGCCTCGATCCGCTGGGCGAGTTCGGTGTAATCCGCCTCCGCTCTGCCGGAGTCGGCTTCGGGCGAGGCGGGTTTCTGCCCGGCTCCCTGCGCGGGGTATGCATCCTGCAAAGGTTCTCTCCGGTCTGCTCTTTCGCCCCGCTTTCGAGGGCCCTGTAAACCATAGTCAGAATCGGCGCCGAAAGAAGGCGGAATCGTGGCGCGGAGGCGGAGTGATTCGGGCGTGGCATGGCGCCGTTTGGTTCCAATAGCTTAACAATGTGCCGCGCATGGTATTATTATTGCCCAGCGGTGGCCGAGAACCTTGAAATTGTCGCATTCTCGCCGCCCGGCCCTCTCATTCTGCATAGCAGCGTCTAAGTATCGAAATTGGAAACACTCGGCCGCGCCGCCCGGGCTTGGGCCGGCAGAAGAAGGCAAAAAATTCATTCAAAATTTGTTGAAAACACGGCCAGAATGATGAGTTTTTCGTTAATTTGGCGCGCTTCGGCGGCGGGGAGTGACGTCCGGGACGGGGAAACAGTTCGCCACATTCCTGCCATAATACGGGGGCGAAAAAGGGCGGAACGGTGGCGGTTCCATGAAAAATCAAATATTTTCCGCTTCTTGGTTGCCCAGATTTCGCCTAAATTAATTTTTGCCTGACTAGGAAGAGGTTCGACTACAGCCGGTGGGGGCGGTTGTCGGACACCCGGATTACGATTGGAAGTTTCAGAACCTGTACGGCCCACAGGGGTGTATGACTGCCCGCCGCCTGTAAGCCAGATGCGTTCTTGCGCAGTGTTTCATGCGCACAATCCCGTGGCCCAGCTCTTTCCAGGTTAGGTGTCCGCGTCGACCTCGGGGTCGGTCCGGGCTGACCGACCTGCCGGGTCTGCAAACTCGGCCAGCGCTTCGTCAATCACGGCAATGGGGCCTTGCGGCCCGCTGCCAACCCAGGTGGCGCAACGCGCCCGGACCCATCCGGGCAAGAGTTTGTAAGGAGACGGTGTGATGAGCGAAGAAACCAAAAAGGATGACGGCAAGGAAGTCATCTATGCCGACGGCGGCGGCACTTCCAGCGATTCCACTCTTTATTCGTCCTCTTCTTCCGTAAGCCGCGGCGGTACTGGTAGTGCGAAAGGTGCCACGATCAAGGGCAGCAAGGGCGACGACGTGCTTTATGGCGGCAGCGGCGACGACAAGATCAAGGGTGGCAGCGGCGACGACACTATTTATGCCGGCGACGGCGACGATTCCGCGACCGGAGGTAAGGGTGACGATGTCATCTACCTCGGCGATGGCGACGATATCGGCTCCGGCAAGGGCGGTGAAGATTCCATCTATGGCGGCGCGGGCGACGATACGCTGATCGGCGGCAAGGACGACGACGTGCTCGCCGGCGGTGAGGGTAATGACCTTATCAAGGGCGGCAGCGGCGACGACACGCTTTGCGGCGACGATGGCAAGGATACGCTCTATGGCGGCAAGGGCGACGACGCGCTCTACGGCGGCAAGGGCAACGATGTCCTGATCGGCGGCTCCGGTGACGACAGCTTCTATGTGGGTCGCGGCGGCGGCAATGACGTGGTCATGGGCGACAAGGGTCACGGTTCGAGCCACAGCTCGGCGTCCGCGCACGCCAGCAGCTCGGGGTCGCACCATGGCTCTAGTTCGTCCAAGGACAACGATACGCTTTATGTCGAGGGTCCCGCGGAAATCCGGCTGCACGATGGCACAGTCATCAGCGCCAACACCGGCGACACGATCAATCTGAAGGACTATGCCACCGACGACGGCACGGTCACCCTGGATGACAACACCAAGGTCCATTTCGATCAGATCGAGACCATCAAGGTTGTGGACGGTGCCGCAGTGAAAGACCCCGAGGTCTGCATCTGCTTCACGCCCGGCACCCTGATCGCGACCCCGATGGGCGCGCGGCCGGTGGAATCGCTGCGCGAGGGCGACCGGGTTATCACCCGCGACAACGGCATCCGCGAGATCTGCTGGGCCGGGCAAAAGGCCCTCACCTCGCAGATGATGGCGCTGCAGCCGCAGCTCCGGCCGATCCTGATCAAGGCCGGCAGCCTGGGCGAGAACCTTCCCGAACGGGACATGATGGTGTCGCCCAACCACCGGATGCTCGTCGCGAACGAGCGTACCTCGCTCTATTTCGAAGAGCATGAGGTTCTGGTTGCCGCCAAGCACATGCTTCGTGTGCCTGGCATCGAGCGGGCGGAAGTCGCGCAGACGAGCTATGTGCACATCATGTTCGAGCAGCACGAGGTTGTGCTGGCCGACGGCACGTGGACCGAAAGTTTCCAGCCGGGGGATTATTCGCTCGACGGGCTGGGGAATGCGCAGCGCAACGAGATCTTCGAACTCTTCCCGGAGCTGCGGGAAACCCAGGGCCGCGAAAGCTATATTGCGGCCCGGCCGACGCTGAAGAAAAACGAAGCCGCGGTGCTTTTCGCCGCAGCGGGTTGATGCCTGGCGGGTGCGCGTGACCCACCAGTGCGCCCCCGATAGGCAGAAGGTAAAGGGAGCGCCCCCGGGGCGCTCCCTTTATTTGTGGCGAGGCGGTTTCGCCTTGTCTGAGCGGGGGAATTGCCCCAAGACAGAACCCGGAACGGATGGCCCCGTGGCTCAACTGGATAGAGCAGCCCCCTCCTAAGGGGCAGGTTACAGGTTCGAATCCTGTCGGGGTCACCAGTTTCCGCGGGGCGAAAGGCGGCTCTTTTATTTCTTGGCGATGATATAGACCGCGTGAACGATGCCGGGGATATAGCCCAGCAGCGTCAGCAGAATGTTCAGCCAGAAATGCTTGCCCAGCCCGACCTGCAGGAATACGCCCAAAGGCGGAAGCAGGATCGCGACGATAATCCGGATGAGGTCCATTTGGTTATTCCTTTGGCGCTATGTCTTCTGGGTCTGCCGACCGAGTGCAGACGGGGCGCCAACGAATGACCCGCGGGGCGGGTTCCGCAATCAGATCATCCGGATTACGCTGCGGTCGATGGCCAGGGTGTATCCCTTGCGGCTGATATTCTTGACCAGAAGCTCGCTGACCATCTGGTTCCCCAGGTGATCGCGCAGCCGTTTGATACGAGTCGCACCGGCGGCTTCGTCGCATTCGGCGGCGGGTCTGCCGGATATCATCGCCTCGATTTCCGCACCGCTGAGCACGTCGTCGTCCATCCGCGCCTCGGCCAGAACCGCGAGCGTCTCGATGGCTGCGGCGGTCAGCTTGAATTCCATGTTGTTGAGATACACGAGCTGTTCGTCGCGGCTGACGACCAGTGAATTCACCTGGATACCGGTGCGCTCGATCTCTGCCATCCGGCGGCTGACCAGTGCCAGCGCCACCAGCAGCACGAGCGACGCCAGCAAAAGCCCGGTCGCAAAGACCAGGAGCACGAAGATCACCACCCTGTAGGAGGCGAGCGTGTCGGAAAATGCGGTGCCCGACTGAGCAAGAATTTCAAGGAGTCGCAGCTCTGCCTGGCCGGTTAGCGCATCGTTCTCGACAAAAAGCCGCTCGACCCGGGCATTGAAGGCATTGGCATCCGGCAGGTTCAGAAACAGGATCAGCGCCGCGATCACAAGGATCAGGACGACTGCGATTATTCCAGAGACGATGATCTTGTTGACGGAACGCCGCGCGTCAGTAGCGAAGGAAATAGTCGCCGGCACTGGTCTTCCTCTGCTCAAGCCCGTCCTTGTCGAACACGGATATTACAGCCAGAAGCTGCCAGCCGTCCACGGCAATGCGTTCCGCGACCGCTGATGCGGCCTTTTCCTTGGAACAGCGGTTTTCGTCCAGCTCGACGATCCCATAGTGAAGCCTGAGCGGGCCGTCCTTTTTTGCCTTGTAGTCGGCAAAGCAGGCGGCCGAGGCAGGGAGGGCCAGCAAAGACAGGGCAAGAGCGAGGGAGAATGTTTTCATCATGGGCATATGATGTGGTGGAGCGGCCCTGTCATTCAATATCCAATGCGAAAGGATGCGCGGTTATCCGATAACATCTTGCCGATATTGCCTGTCAGGGACCGCAGCACTCAGTTTCATGGTGGCGTTCAGGCGGGCCCCAAACGCTGCGGCTAAGGCAGCCCCGGCCCGGCCTGGGCGGCCCGTCGCCGCCACGGTATTCGGAATTCAGGAGGAGAATGAATATGAACTGGGATTTCGCTTGCAGCCTGCGCAGAGTGCGCAACACCCTGGTGGTGCCCGTCCTTGCCGCCTCGCTGGTTCTGAGCGGGCTGTCGGTGCGGCCTGCCGCAGCCGATACAAAGGAGGTGCTCAAGGTGCTGGCAGGCGCCGCAGCGGTGGCGCTCGTCGTCAACGAGCTGAAGAAAAAGAAAGAGCGTGACGAGGACCGCGCCCGTGCCGCCGCCGTTGCCCGGGCTAAGTCCGATCAGAAGATAAAGCTGAGCAAGGTGAAAAGGCGCAGAGACGACCGGCAGGCCACGCACCCCCGGGCGGCCGCTGCGCAGCCGCCGGCCTACACGGGGTCCTGCATGCGCCGGCGCTGGACCAACGGCGGCTGGGTGAATTACCGCGATGCGCGGTGCATCGAAAACCGCACCGTCGTGCGCACGGTGCCCAGCACGCCGCCTGCGCATGTGCCGCACAGCACCACGCGCAGCACCGTGCCCGCCCGCGATGCCACGCGCGCCCGCAGCACACCATCCGCCCCGGCTCATGTGCATCAGACCGCGCGTGCGCAGAGCCCGGTCGGGGCCGCGGACCCTCATCCCGCCGATCACGCAAGCAGCCCGCCCGCGCAGCGTCAGGCCGCACCTCTGCCGCCGCGCGAGGTGCCGCCGAGCGAATGCCTCCGCCAGCGTTGGCGCGATGGCGGCTGGGAAGATTACTATTCGCAAAGCTGCCTGGATCGCCGCGGCTACGCCGGCTGATCCGACAGGAATTCGAGCAGAAGTCCCGAGACAGGAATTCGAGCAGAAGTCCCGACTTGGGGGCGGCAGGGTAACAGCCCGCCGCCCCCTTTTTTTCTGTTGAAGCCCCGCTGTGTTTCAGGCCAAGTGCGGCGCATGGGTCCCGTGCGTCCAGATTTCAGCTATGAGACCCGCGCCATTGCCGGCGGCGCGCGCCGTGTAGTGGGCGTGGACGAGGTGGGCCGCGGTCCCATCGCCGGCCCGGTGACTGCGGCGGCGGTCTGGCTCGACCCGGACGCGGTTCCCGAGGGGCTTAACGACTCCAAAAAGCTGAGCGGCGCGCGCCGCGAGGAACTTTGTGGCATATTGATGGAAAGGGCGGTCGTGTCGGTTGCCCATGTCTCCGTCGCCGATATCGAGCGGTTGAACATCCTGCGGGCCGCCCATCTGGCGATGATCCGCGCGGTGGCCGGATTGCCATTTGCGCCGGATTATCAACTCATTGACGGACGGGACCTACCGCGGGGTCTGTCCTGCGCCGGCGAGGCGGTGATCAAGGGCGACGCGCTTTGCTGCTCGATCGCGGCCGCATCGATCGTCGCCAAGGTCGCCCGCGACAGGCTCATGGTGGATTTGGCGCAACAGCACCAGGGCTACGGCTGGGAGACAAACGCAGGCTATCCCACAAAAAGCCACATTTCTGCCCTATTTGAATTTGGTGTCACACCACATCACCGGCGGGGGTTTCGCCCGGTCCACAACATATTGAGCAAGTCTATTTCTGTGCGCGATGTGGCAATAAAGAATTTGACCACGAATCCGCGATAACTCATCCTTGGTCTTAACAAAACGAAGCGCAAAAGCGCGGACCGAGGCAGATAATGACAATCAAAACCAAGCCGGTAGCCGAGCTGCCGCTCAACCGGATTTTGTCCGGCGACTGTATCGAGATCATGAAATCTCTTCCCGCAGAGTCGGTCGATCTGATCTTCGCGGACCCGCCTTATAACCTGCAGCTGCGCGGCGAACTTCACCGGCCCGACAACTCCCGGGTGGACGCGGTGGACGACCATTGGGACCAGTTTGCAAGTTTTGCCGCCTATGATCGGTTTTCCCAGGAGTGGCTGGCCGAGGCGCGGCGCCTGCTCAAGCCTGACGGCGCGATTTGGGTCATCGGCTCTTATCACAACGTGTTCCGGCTGGGTGCGGTGCTGCAGAATACCGGTTACTGGATCCTAAACGATGTCGTTTGGCGAAAGTCGAACCCCATGCCCAATTTTCGGGGAAAGCGGCTGACCAACGCCCATGAAACGCTGATCTGGGCCTCTAAATCGGACGCGTCGAAATACACGTTCAACTATGAGGCGCTGAAGGCGCTGAACGACGGCGTGCAGATGCGTTCTGACTGGGTGCTGCCGATCTGCACGGGGCACGAGCGGTTGAAGGACGACAACGGCGACAAGGCCCATCCGACCCAGAAACCCGAAAGCCTGCTGCACCGCGTTCTGGTGGGGACGACCAACCCGGGCGATGTGGTGCTCGACCCCTTTTTCGGCACCGGAACCACCGGTGCGGTGGCCAAGAAGCTTGGCCGGGATTTCATCGGGATAGAGCGAGAGGATGCCTATCGCCAGGTTGCCGAACGACGCATCGCCAATGTGCGCAGGTTCGACCGCAGCTCGCTGGAGGTTTCGACCTCGAAACGTGCCGAACCGCGTGTGCCTTTCGGCCAGCTGGTAGAGCGGGGAATGCTTCGCCCGGGCGAGGAGCTCTGGTCCCAGAACGGCCGGTTCAAGGCCAAGGTCCGCGCCGACGGCACCTTGATCGGCAACGATGTGAAGGGATCGATCCATCAGGTAGGGGCCGCGCTGGAAGGCGCGCCCAGCTGCAACGGCTGGACCTACTGGTGCTACAAGCGCGAAGGCAAGCGCGTCCCCATCGACATTCTGCGTCAGCAGATACGGGCGGAAATGAACGACCGCCCCATCTGATCCCCCGCATTCGGATACGACGAACACCGGTCCGCCTGTGCCTGTGGCCTGTCCACGGCACGACCTGCCCCGCTTGCCCTGTCAAGCGGGGCTTTTTTGTGGCTAGCGATCCGCGCCCGGGCTCCTGTGTCAAAGGCAGAGATACAGGTGCTCGGCGTTATAGTCGGGAAGTTCCCGGGTAGAGGCGTATTCAGCCGATTTGCCGGTTCTGGCGCAGATGCGCGTGGCCTCGGTGTCGGACTTGCGCCTTGCCTCCTCGGCATCGGCCAGCATCGAGGTCTGAATTTTGACGCTGGCGCCGTTGTAGTCGGATACGACCGGCCGTGCCTGGACGCAGGCAGCCAGCGGCAGCAGAGCGGCCAACCATAGTGAAAATCGCATGAACAATCCCTCTCTCACCCGGGCCACGCAAAACGCCGGCCTGGGCAAGGCTATGAAATCGTGCATTAAAATATGGTTAACGAGGCAGGGGGTTGCTGGCCTTGCTGTAGGGTTTCCAATCGGTGATTTCGGGGTAGTACATGCCGCGCCATTTGCGCACCCGGGGATTCATTATTCGCCGCCACAGGGGCGGAACCATCGCGGCCATCGTCATCACCGGATAGCCGTAAGGGAGCTGCGGCGCCTCCGCCTCGCTGTAGTTCTGCAAGAGCGGAAAACGCCGGTCGGGTTTGTAATGGTGGTCTGAATGGCGCTGCAGATTGATCAGCAGCCAGTTGGATGCCTTGTGCGCGGCATTCCAGCTGTGGCGCGGCTGGACGTGTTCATATTTGCCGTCGCCCAGATATTTGCGGGTGAGCCCGTAATGTTCGATGTAATTGACCAGTTCGAGCTGCCAGACGGCGATGAAGGCCTGATAAAGAAACAGCGCCAGCCCGACCCAGCCGCCGATGGCCGCGGCGAGCGCAATGAAAAGCGTCTGAAGAAGCCAATACCGCCAGAAGGGGTTGGACCGGTGCCACCACGGCAGGTTGCGCCGCGCGAGCATGGCCTTTTCGGCCCGGAAGGCCGAAATCCAGCACTGCCGCAGCACCCGCGGGAAGAACTTGTGAAACCCTTCGTTGTAGCGTGCCGTCACCGGATCGCGCGGCGTGCCCACGTAGCGGTGATGCACCAGCAGATGTTCGGACCGGAAATGGCTGTAAAGCACCAGCGCCAGCAGCAGATCGCCCAACCAGCGCTCGAAACGGTTGCGCTGATGCAAAAGCTCGTGGCTGTAGTTGATCCCCACGGTGCCCGACGCCACGCCCACCCCGAAAAAGAGCACGATCTTTTCAAGCGTATCCAGGTGGCTGGTGTTGGTGACCCACCAGATCAGGCCGAAGATCAGCAGAAATTGCAGGGGAAACCAGATGAGCGTGACGAGCCTATACCAGAAAAGCGCGCTGTCGGGTGTGTCCAGATCCGCGTCGCCTTTTTCGAGCCCCGTGACGGCATCAAGCAAAGAAAAGAGGCCCCAGCCGTAGAGGGGCAGCAGCAGAACGGTCCAGCCGCCATACCATCCTGCGATCGCAGCCAGAGGGAAGAGCCCCAGAGCCAGCCAGAACGGCAGCGCCCGGCTGACGCGGGCCATGGTGGCGGGGGATACGGTGAAGCGGTCGTCCGATATCGACATGGCGTTGTCTGCCTGTGCGGGCCCGGGGGGCTATCCGCGTCCGATCATAAGTCACCCGGGACGATGCTCAAACCCGTCAGATCGTCACGTTGCGTCATCGCCCATACCTTGCGCATCACCGTGGGCAATGCGGCCGGGGAAAAGCGCTCCGCCGGCCGGAAGGCGCCCTGACGCGGGTGTGCCCCCTCGGCGGCCACGCCCTCGACCACCAGGAGACGCAGGTGAAAATGCGTGAAGGTGTGGCGCACCTCGCCCCTATGCGTGGAACGGTCGAGCGTCACGGGAGGGGCCGCTGTTACACTCGGGGTTTCGGACCACTCATCGCCGGGCCAGCCGAGCATCCCGCCCAGTAGCCCCGCCTCCGGCCGGGTCTCAAGCAGCAAGGCACCATCGGCACGGCGGACCACATAGGCGGTGCCATGCCGGACGGGTTTGGTTTTTTTGGGGGTCTTGCGCGGCAGGGTGGCGGCAATGCCCAGAAGCCGCGCCCGGCAGCCGTCGCGCCAGGGGCATATCCCGCAGGCCGGCGATTTGGGCGTGCAGATCGTCGCCCCCAGATCCATGACGGCCTGGGCATAATCGCCCGGACGGTCTGCAGGCGTCAGAACTGCGGCATGAGCCACAAGAACCGGTTTCGCGGCCGGCAGCGGCGTCTCCACCGCGAACAGCCGGGCCATGACCCTTTCGACATTGCCGTCGACGACGGTTTCCGGCTGGTCAAAGGCGATGGCGGCGACGGCAGCGGCCGTATATGGTCCGATCCCCGGCAACTGCAGCAGTTCGGCCCGCGTGGCGGGAAAAGCCCCATCCATCTGTTCCGCCACGGTTCTGGCACAGCGCAGAAGGTTCCGCGCCCGCGCGTAATAGCCAAGCCCCGCCCAGGCGCCCATGACGTCCTCGTCCGGAGCAGCGGCCAGGGCGGCGACGCTGGGCCAGCGCCGGGTGAAATCCTCGAAATAGCCGCGCACCGCCGCGACGGTGGTTTGCTGCAGCATCACCTCGCTCAGCCAAATGCGGTAGGGATCGGGACGGATGCCGGCGGCAGACCCTGGCGGAACGCGCCAGGGAAGGATCCGTGCATGACGGTCATACCACTCCAGAAGCTGCCTGTTCAGCTTTTCCTTCGCTGCGGAGGGTGCATCTGCCGGGGCAACGGGCTGTCCGGGGGGGCTGTGCAAAAAACTGCTCCGTGAACGTGCAAACCGGTGGCGCCTTCGGCCCGGCTCTCTAAGATGGGTGCGCAGACAGGATGTGACACCGGATGACCGAGCAATCAACCGCCCGCAGCAAGAGCCCGCGTGCCCAACCGCGCCGCGGGCGGGGATTTACTCATACCGCCGGGCTGATCCAGACCCAGTTGCGAAAGGCCGGCGAATCGCGCGGCTTTGCGGTGGCCCGGCTGCTCACCCACTGGGCAGAGATCGTGGGCGAGGATACCGCCCGCGTCGCCCGCCCGGTAAAGGTCGCCTATGGGAGGCAGGGGTTCGGCGCCACGTTGACCGTGCTGACCACCGGCGCTCATGCACCGCTGCTGGAGATGCAGAAAGACAAGATCCGTGAACGCGTGAACGCCTGCTACGGCTATTCGGCCATCAGCCGGATCAAGCTGACCCAGACAGCACCCGTGGGCTTTGCGGAAGGGCAGGCGGAGTTTCAGCCCGCCGCGCCGAAACCGAAGGGCCATGCGACGCCGGAGGTGCAGAGCGCCGCGCGCGAAGCGGCCTGCGGGGTGGGCGATGCAGGGCTCCGCGAGGCACTGGAGGCCCTGGGCCAGAAAATCATTTCACGACGAACGCGGCAGGAGCCCTGATACCGGCCCCAAAGGCGCAGGCTTTGTCCGTCGGGCCCTGCTTTGCGCCGCGCTGCCCGAGCAAAGGAGACCAAGGATGACCGCACCGCTCGACGGGCTCAAGGTTCTGGAGCTGGCCCGGATCCTCGCCGGACCCTGGGCCGGCCAGACGCTGGCGGATCTGGGTGCGGATGTCATCAAGGTCGAGAGCCCGGCAGGCGACGATACCCGGCAGTGGGGGCCGCCCTTCGTCGAGAGGGGCAACGACCGTTCCGCTTCGTATTTCCACAGCACCAACAGAGGCAAGCGCTCGGTCTGTATCGATTTTCGCACGGAAGAGGGCCATGCCGAGCTTCTCGCTCTGGTGCGGGATGCCGATGTCCTGATCGAGAACTACAAATCCGGCGGTCTGGCAAAATACGGGCTCGATTACGACAGTCTGCGGCGGATCAACCCGGGTTTGATCTATTGCTCGATCACCGGCTTCGGCCAAACCGGGCCTTATGCGCATCGCGCGGGCTACGACTATATTTTCCAAGGGATGTCGGGGCTGATGTCGGTTACCGGGGATCCGGCGGGACAGCCGCAGAAGGTGGGCGTGGCCGTCACCGACATCTTCACCGGTCTTTACAGCGTCGTCGCCATTCAGGCGGCATTGCTCCAACGTCAGCGCACGGGAGAGGGGCAGCATATTGACATGGCGCTGCTGGACGCAGCGGTGGCGATTACCGCGAACCAGGGCATGAATTACCTGACCACGGGCGAGGCGCCACAGCGTATCGGCAATGCCCATCAGAACCTGACCCCCTATCAGGTGTTCGACTGCGCCGATGGCTGGATCATCATCGCCACCGGGAACAACGCGCAATACGCGAGGCTCTGCGAACTGCTGGATTGCCGGGATATGATCGAGGATCCGCGCTTTGCCACAAATGCGGACCGCATCGCCAACCGCGACGAGATGACCCGCCGGCTGACCGCCGCGACGCTGACCAGAAGCAAGGAGGAGCTTCTCGCCGGGTGCGAGGCCCGCGGCATCCCCGCCGGTCCCATCAACGACTTTGCAGAGGTTTTCGCCGACCCGCAGGTGCAGGCGCGGGGGCTTTCGCGGGTGATCGACGGAGTGCCGAGTGTCGCGCCGCCCTTTCGCTTTTCCCGGGCGGAACTGCGGCTGGACCGGCCGTCACCCCGGTTGGGCGAACATCAGGGCGAGGGGTTCAGTCGCTCCGGAGACGGATGAGCCTCCCGCTCATCCGGGATACGCGAGCCCGTCCAGTGCGCCATTGAGCGGTCCGGGATCGTTAATCTCCAGCCGCACGGGGAGTGTCAGAACCTTCATCCGGAAGCTGGCGGGCAGCCGCACGGCATCCTTCTCCGTCGTCACGAGCTGCGCGGCCCGCAGCTTTGCCTCGGTTTCCAGCCGTTTCATCAGCGCATCGGTCAGTGGCTGGTGATCGTCGAGCGCCTCGGCACGGATCAGATCCGCGCCCAGATCATGGAGCGTGGCAAAGAACTTTTCCGGGTAACCGATGCCCGCGAAGGCCAGCACCCTCAACCCCTGCCAGTCCATCCCGGTGGCCAGCGGCACGAGCGAGCCGGTCAGATGCGGCTGGCGAATGATATCCCCCCACTGCCGGGTGAAATTCCGCTGAGCCTCCCCCGGCCCGACCGAGAGCAGCAGATCGGCCCGGGCCAGTCCGGCCGCAACCGGTTCGCGCAAGGGGCCTGCGGGCAGCACCTTGCCGTTGCCAAAGCCTTTGACCGCATCGACCACGACGATGGAAAGATCCTTGCGCAGCGCCGGGTTCTGAAATCCGTCGTCCAGGATCAGCGCCGTGGCACCCGCCGCCACCGCCGCCCGGGCCGCCGCCGCGCGGTCACGGCCGATCCATGTGGGCGCGAAAGCGGCCAGAAGCAGCGGCTCGTCCCCAACCTGGGTAGCCGAGTGGACGCGGGGATCGACCCGCAGGGGGCCGGCGAGGCCCCCGCCGTAACCGCGCGATATCACATGAGGATCGAAACCCCGTTCGCGAAGCGGCTCCAGCATGGCGATGACCGTGGGTGTCTTGCCTGTGCCGCCCGCATTCAGGTTGCCGACGCAGAGGGTCGGGACGGGCGGCTCATATTCGGGCGGGCGGGCCAGCCTGCGGCGCGTCGCCCCGGCATAGAGCGCCGCCAGGGGCGCCAGGAGGGCCGAACGCAGCCCGGGGGCCCCGTCCCAGAACCGCGGCGGTTTCATCCGCGGCTGTCCAATGTATCGAGGATCATCTCCATCGCCCTGTCCGTCACCTCCGCCCCGGCGGAACATACCGCCCAGGCCGCATGGGCCATGCGGGCCGCCTCTTCCGGTGAAAGCAGGCTGCGCACCGCATGAGCCAGTTCGCCGGCGTCCTTTACGCAGATGGCGGCTTCCGCCTCCGCAAGCCGGTCATAGATGTCGCGGAAATTCTCCACATGCGGACCATACAGTATCGCCGACCCCAATGCGGCAGGCTCATAGGGGTTGTGACCGCCGATCTGCGCCAGCGATCCGCCCACGAAACTGATGGGCGCGAGGCGATACCACAACCCCATTTCGCCCAAGGTGTCGGCAACGTAGATCTGCGTGTCGCTCTCTATTTCTTCGCCATCGGTGCGCAGCGCCACGCGCCAGCCGTCCTCGCGCAGCATCCTGGCGATGGCGGGCCCGCGATCCGGATGGCGGGGGGCGATGATCAGAAGCAGCCGGTGCGATACCGCCAGGGCCGAACGGTGCGCGTTTGCGGCGGCTTCCTCTTCGCCCGCATGGGTGGAGGCGGCCAGCCATACGGGCCGGGCCTTTAGCAGCGCGGCTATCCGGTCGCGCTCGTGCTCGTCGCACGGCAGGGCGGCGGTGCCCTCCTTCAGGGTGCCGGTCACTTCGATCCTGTGACGCGGCACGCCGAGCTTGCGCAGGAGCGTGGCGGAATGCCCGTCCTGGGCCATCACCCGGTCGAAACGGCGCAGAAGCGACCGGGCGGTGCCGCGCATCCAGCGCCAGCGCCGGTGCGAGCGGTCGGACATGCGGGCATTGACGAGAAGCATCGGGATCGATCGCCGCGAAGTTTCCACCATGAGCGCCGGCCAGAACTCGCTCTCGGTCCATACGGCGACGTCCGGCTGCCAGTGGTCAAGAAAGCTGCGCACGAACTCAAGCGCATCGAGCGGCGCGTATTGATGCAGCGCCCTGTCCGGCAGCCGGCTGGCCAGAAGCTCCGCCGAGGTGCGTGTGCCGGTGGTGATCAGAAACGAGAGTTCTTCGCGTTCCTGACCCAGTCTGCGAATGAGCTCTTGCAGGGAGAGGGCCTCGCCTACGCTCGCGGCATGAAACCAGATGAGCGGTCCCTCGGGCCGCGGCTGCGACGGCCGGCCCCGCCGTTCCGCCACCCGGTCGAGGTCTTCCTTGCCCTCCGCGAGACGCCTGGCGAGAATGCGCTCGGCCCGCGCGCGCGCGCGGGCGGAAAACGCCATGTAAAAGGCCAGGCCGGGAGAAAAGCTCATAGCGGAGCGCCCTGGTTCAATCGCCAAGTTCTTCGGTAGAGGAGGCAGGCTGCTCCTCGTCGCGGAGCCGGTGCAGATGGGCAATGAAATAGCGCACATGCGCGTTGTCGACGGTGCGCTGCGCCTCGGCCTTCCACGCGGAATAGGCCGCGTCATAGCTGGGGAACATGCCGACGATATGAATGTCTTCCACATTGCGGAACACGTTCCTGGAAGGATCGGTGAGTTCGCCGCCGAAAACGAGATGCAGTCGTTGGGTCATGGTGGTCTCCTTCGCCGCTGATGGGCGGAACCTACCCCGTGGTGCCATAGCGTCAAGCGCGCTTGGACGAGAGCGGCCGGAGTTGCGAAAGCAGCTGGCGGCGCAGGGGGTCCGGCCCGGCAAGCAGCCCAGGCTGGGTAGGGTGCGGGTTGTTGAACCGGAGCGCCGCGCCGTGACGATCCGTGGCGCTTGCTCCTGCTTCCTGGGCGATCAGCGTGCCTGCGGCAATGTCCCATTCCCAACAGTCGCGCAGAGTGATCATGCCGTCGAAGGCACCGTTCGCCACGAGGCAAAGCCGGTAGGCCAGCGAGCTGCGGAAGTGCCGTTCGCAGGGCAGGCCGCCTCCGGTCCAGTGGCCGGGGTCGAAATTCGATTTCGCGGCGAGGATGCGGGCGCCGTCGAGGTCGTCGCGCTGCGAAGGGCGCATGGGGGCCCCGTTGCAATGTGCGCCGGCTCCTGCCGCTGCTGTAAAGAGCAGATCCTCCTCCGGCAGATACACAACGGCCGCCACAGGCACCCCATGCTCCACTACCGCCAGAGAATGCGAGAAAGTGGGGCTTTTCTCGATGAAGGCACGGGTTCCGTCGATCGGGTCGATCACGAAAACGCGGCGCCGCCGCAGGCGCTCTGCCGTGTCTGCGGTTTCCTCCGAAAGCCAGCCATAAGTCGGACGCGCGCCGAGGAGTTCCTCGCGCAGCATCGCGTCGATCTCGAGATCGGCCTCAGTCACGGGACCCGCGTCGCCGGATTTATGCCAGACGCGCGGATCCCTGCGGAAATGGCGCGAGGCGATAGCCCCGGCGGCTTTGGCCGCCGCGGTCAGAAGCTCCAGGTCACTCCCCTGCAATCGTGAGCCCCTCGACCAGAAGCGAGGGCACCCGCCGGCTCAGGTGCATACGCGCGTCGTTTGCGGCCACGATCGAGAGCAGCATCTCAGGCAGATTTCCGGCGATGGTGCATTCGTTGACGGCATGGGCGATCTCGCCGTTCTCGACCCAGAATCCGGAGGCCCCACGCGAATAGTCGCCGGTGGTGGGATTGATCGATGACCCGATCATGGAGGTGACCAGCAGACCGGTGCCCATTTCACGCAGAAGCGCCGCACGATCCAGATCGCCAGGCGTGAGTTCGACATTGCCTACGGACGGCGAGGGCGGCCCAGCAGTTCCGCGGGCCGCATTGGCCGTGCTTTGCATAGAGAGTTTGCGGGCCGTGGCCAGATCAAGCGTCCAGCCGGTCAGCACCCCGTCGCGGACGATGTCGCGTGGCCCGGTCAAGAGCCCTTCGGCATCGAAGGGGCGCGACCCCGAAGCCCGCGGCCGGTGCGGGTCCTCGCGCAGCGACAGGCCCTTGGGTAGAACCTGCTGACCCAGCGCGTCGCGCAGCCAGCTCGATCCGCGTGCAACCGAGGCGCCATTGACGGCACTCAGCAGGTGGCCGATCAGTCCGGAAGCGACGCGTTCGTCATAAACCACCGGATAGCGGCCGGTCTTGGGTTTGCGGGCACCGCGGCGCAGGAGGGTGCGTTCGGCCGCCTCGCGTCCGATGACCGCGGCATCGGGCAGATCGGCACGGTGCAGGCGCAGTTCGCTGGCATAGTCGCGTTCCATGCCGGTTCCCTCGCCGGTGATGGCCACACAGCTTATCGCATGGTCTGTGCGGGCATAGCCGCCGGAAAAGCCATTGGTCGCAGCCAGATGTAGACGGCGGTAGCCATAGCCCGCCGACGCTACGTCGATCCGGCTGATCCCCTCGGTCGCAAGCGCGGCCGCCTCGGCCCTGCGTGCAGCCTCTTCGAGCTGGGCCGGCTCCGGTTCAGCGGGGGAGTCCTCCAGATCCAGGCTCCGGCTGTCCCAATGGCGGGCGATCTGCTCGGTCGAGGCGAGCCCGGAATGTGGATCCTCGGGCGCCTCGCGGGCCATAGCCACAGCGCGTTCCGCCATCTCTGCCAGCGTTTCGGGCCGGGTATCGGATGCCGCGACACAGGCCTGCCGCTTTCCTATCAGCACCCGAAGGCCCAGGTCGATGCTTTCGGACCGTTCCGCGTGTTCCAGCGCTCCGCCCCGCACGTCGATGGACAACGACCGGCCGTCCACCGCCAGAGCGTCGGCGGCCTCTGCCCCGGCGACGGTTGCGGCCTGGAGGAGTTGCCGGGTCAATTCGGCCAGATCATGCGCCATGCGAGAATTCCGTTCCTGTGGTCCTGAACGCAACTAGTGTGCCGCGGCCTTGCGTGCAAGCCGCACGGCGGGTTGCTCCGGTGGTCCGGACTTGCGGATAAGGGTGGCGCCAGCGTGCGAGCCGCGCTAGATCCCGGGTAACAACAGGAGAACGCGATGACGGACGCGAGCGGCAAGACGGTGATGATTACAGGCGCAAGCCGCGGCATCGGCGCGGCGGCGGCTCGGACCTTTGCCGAGGCGGGCGCAAATGTCGCGCTGCTGGCCCGGAGCGAGGACGACATCGCAGAACTGGCGGGCGAGATCGGCGAGAGCGCTCTGGCCATCCCTTGCGATGTGACCCGCTATTGGGAGGTGGAGGCCGCGGTGAAGGCAACGGTCGATGCCTTCGGCGGCCTCGACATGCTGATCAACAATGCCGGCCAGATCAAACCCGTCGATCATATCGCGCAGATGGACCCCGATGCCTGGGGGCAGGTGATCGACATCAACCTGAAGGGCGTGTTCAACGGCATGCGCGCCGCGCTTCCGGTCATGATCCGCGCCGGCGGGGGCACAATCGTCACCATATCTTCCGGCGCCGCCCATCATCCGCTGGAGGGCTGGAGCCATTATTGCAGCTCGAAGGCCGGCGCGGCGATGCTCACCCAGTGCCTGCATCTTGAAACGGCCTCCAAAGGCATTCGCGTCATGGGCCTTTCGCCCGGAACGGTCGCCACCCGAATGCAAGAAGAGATTAGGGAGTCGGGCGTCAACCCGGTCAGCCGCCTCGACTGGTCCGACCATATTCCGCCGGAATGGCCGGCCCGGGCGCTGCTCTGGATGCTGAGTCCAGAGGCCGACAGCCACCTGGGTCAGGAGCTTTCGCTGCGGGAGCCGGGCCTGCGCCGGACCATCGGGCTGACCGGCTAGCCCCGGGCGCGCAAATGGCAGCGAAGCCTGCGACCGCGCTGGTGATCGGCGGCGGCCCCGCCGGGCTCATGGCGGCCGAAGAGCTTTCCGCCGCCGGCTGTGCGGTTACGCTGGTCGAGGCGAAGCCATCGCTGGGCCGCAAGTTTTTGATGGCGGGCAAATCGGGCCTGAATCTGACCAAGGACGAACCCACCGCCGTTGCGCTGCGATCCTATGGCGAGGCGGCTCGATATCTGGAGCCGATCCTGGCCGAATTCGGCCCCGCCGAGGTACAGGCCTGGGCCGGCGGACTTGGGCAGGAATTGTTTACTGGAAGCTCGGGCCGCGTCTTCCCGAAAGCGATGAAGGCATCGCCGCTACTGCGGGCCTGGCGGGCCCGGCTGGAGCGGCAGGGCGTGACGATGCGCAGCCGTGCCCGCTGGACTGGCTGGGACGAAGATAACCGTAGCTGGCTGTTCGAGACTGCCGGCGACGTGCTCCGCCTGACGCCGCAGGCTGTGGTTCTGGCCCTGGGCGGGGCAAGCTGGCCCCGGCTGGGTTCTGACGGACAATGGGCGCCGCTCCTGGCCCGGCGGGGCGTGGAGATCGTTCCTTTTGCCCCCTCCAACATGGGATTTCGCGTGAACTGGTCGCCGTATATGGCGGCCCATTTCGGCGCACCGGTCAAGGGGGCGGCGATCTATGCGGGTCGTCGGCGCGCGGCCGGAGAATTCGTCATCTCCGCCCGGGGTGTCGAGGGCGGGGCGATCTATGCGGTCTCACGCGATCTGCGTGAAGGCGCGGCGCTCTTTGTCGATCTGCTGCCCGATTGGCCGGAGCCGCGCGTGGCGGCGGCCCTGGCACGGCCGCGCGGGCGAATGAGCCTTTCCAATCATCTGCGCAAGGCCCTTCGTCTCGATCCCGTGCGCTTGGCGCTGCTGCAGGAATTCGCGCGTCCAATGCCCCAGGGGGCAAAACTCGCCCGGGGGATCAAACGGCTGCCGTTGCGCCATGCCGGGCCGCGCCCGCTTGACGAGGCGATTTCGACCGCGGGCGGCATTGCCTTCGGCGCGCTGAGCCCGGCCCTCGAAATTACCGCTCTGCCGGGCGTATTCGCAGCCGGCGAAATGCTGGACTGGGAGGCGCCGACCGGCGGCTATCTTCTGACCGCCTGCCTGGCGACGGGGCGCTGGGCCGGACGGGCCGCGGCCCGGCGGTTGGGGGCGGGGAACTAGCGCCCCGCGGCACGGGCAAAGGCCGGGCGACCGCGCAACCGTTCGAGGTAGTCGGCGAAAACCGGTTCGGTGACTGGAAAACCCGCGGTATGAGCCCAGCCGCCGCAATGCGCGAGGATGATGTCCGGGACTGTCATGCGCCGGCCCATCAGAAAGGGGCCGTCTTCGGCCATGCGCTGCACCAGTGTCTTCTGGCTGCGCTCGAACTCCCACTTCAGACTGTCCTTGATCGTGGGATGACGGATTTCTTCGGGCAACACGAAGCTGTGGCGGGCTGCCATCCAGAGCGCCGCATCGAATTCATCGAGCACGAATTGGGTCAGACTGTCCTGGCGGGCGCGCTCCAGGCTGCCGGCCGGATGGGTCAGGGACCCGTGACGGTCGGCGAGAAACTGCAGGATCGCGGTGGAATCAGTGATCGGAACGCCATCGGCGACCAGCACCGGGACCTTTCCCGCGGGGTTGAGCTGCACCACGGCACCGCTCCGCGGCGGCGCGGGCTCATGCTCGTAAGGCAGGCCGAGTTCCTCCAGCATCCAGAGCACCCGAAGGGTGCGGCTTTTGACGCTGCCGACCACCTTATACATTCTAACGCCTCCCCATCATCGCCAGCCGGATGAGCAGTCTTTCCACAAGCGCCATCGCCGGGGCGCTCTGCCCGGCCGAGCGCAACTGCAGATCGGTGTCGGTGAGCATTTCGAGCGCCGATTCCAGCCGGTGCATTCCCCAGGCCTGGGCCTGGCGGGTCATTCGGTCACGTCTGGGGCCGAAGACAGGCGGGCGCATCCGTGCCAGACCTGTCCCCGGGCCGCCGGGATCGGAGGCCGCGGCATGGAGCGTGCGGAAATGGCGCGTGGCCGATATGCACAGTGCGACGGGTTGCACCCCCTGGCCGCGCAGCCGCGTCATGACCGGAGCGATCTCGCCCTGCCGGCCCTCGGCAACGATGTTGAGCACGTCGTCTATGACCGCCTCGGTGCTGGCGGGGGCCAGCGCTGCGACTTCGGCCGAACTCAGCGGCGTGTCGTCGCCGTGTTTATAGAGCGAGAGCTTGTCCAGGGTTTGGCGAAAATCCCCCGGATCGAGTTCCTTGCCCAGAGCGAGCAGGTCGGTCATCGCCTCCGGCTCGATCCGGTCCAGTCCCGCTTTCTTCAGGGCGCCCTCGATCTCTTCCCGGCCGGGCGGGTCGTCGTAGATGCCTGCAGCATAGGCATTATTGTGAGTTTCGAACAGCTTGCGCAGGGCCGAGCGCGCATTGAGCGAACCGGCGGTCACCACCATCTGAGCGTCGCCCGGCTGCCAGTCCTCCAGGGCCTGCCCTACGATCTTTGCGAGCCCGTCGCCCGCGTCTTCGACAAAGGCGACCCGCTGTCCGGGGAAAAAGCCCTGCGCCTTGATCGCGTCGCCCAGTAGCGCGGGGTCCTTGCGCAG
>FYBJ01000039.1_pt1 | contig 45375 bp, 35 predicted proteins | sample 1134611 | NCBI WGS metagenome assembly FYBJ01 (sample SAMEA104116008, study PRJEB20421) | marine metagenome | isolation source: marine
GCATCCAGATCAGCGGCCAGTTGTTGTTTGTTGATTTGCAGTTTACTGTTTCCTTTGGCAATTGACTGATAAGCGATTAAAGCGTAGGCAAAGGCCGTTCCTAAGTTTCGAAGCACCGTTGAATCAGATAGATCACGCTGCATCCTTGACTGAGGCAGTTTATTGCTGAAGTGACTAAACAGGGCATTCGCCAGCCCGAGGTTGCCTTCTGCATTTTCATAATCAATGGGGTTCACTTTGTGGGGCATGGTTGACGAACCGACTTCATTGGCCACCGTTTTTTGTTTAAAATAACTCAAGGAGATATAAGTCCAGATATCTTTACAGTAGTCAAGAAAGATATTATTCAGGCGAACCATGAGGTGCGAAACTTCCGCAATCCCGTCATGCGGTTCAATCTGAGTGGTATAGGCATTGAACGACAGCCCCAGATTTTCAATGAACTGCTGGCTGTGTTTTCTCCAGTCGACCTCCGGATAGGCAATATGGTGAGCATTATAATTCCCCACGGCACCGTTACATTTTCCGGGAATCAATACTTCAATCAGCTGTTGAAGCGGCCGTTTCATTCTGGCAGCAAAATTAACCAGCTCTTTACCCATGGTGCTTGGCGTTGCCGGTTGACCGTGGGTGCGGGAAAGCATGGCCACATCATCAAGCTGCTTGCCCAGCAGGGTGATACTGCCTGAAAGCTCGGCCAGCGCAGGTTGAATCACCTGTTCCAGAGCATCTTTCAGCATCAGGGCATAGGCCAGATTGTTGATGTCTTCCGAGGTGCAGGCAAAATGAATAAATCCGGAGATGTTTTTCAGGGATGCATGCTTGTTGAACTGTTCTCGAAGATAGTATTCAACGGCCTTGACGTCATGATTGGTTTCCCGTTCAAAAGCCTTGACTTTCGCTGCTTCGTTTTCATCGAAGTTCGACAGGATTTCATCCAGAATTTTTTTAGCGGCCTTGTTCAGCGGAGGGACTTCATTGATTGAGGTATTCGCCGCCAGTGATTCCAGCCAGCGAAGTTCAACCAGGACGCGATAGTAAATTAATCCATATTCGCTGAAATAGGGACTGAGGGCCTGGGTTTTTGAATAATATCGGCCATCAATGGGGGATATTGCATTTAGAGAGCTTAAGTTCATGGGCTGTTCGCTGTGTCAAAAGAAAGAGCCTATCTTAGTAAAAAAATGACTGAATGTGAATAAGTAAAAAAAGGACATTCACAAGTCCCTCAAATTTAAGTAGAATGTTGGCTTATTTACGGAATTGGGGTTTTGCGCTTGTGACTGGATATACTATAGACTTCGCCTCTCTTGGCATGGGGGACCTGGAACAGGTCGGTGGAAAAAACGCTTCTCTGGGAGAAATGCTGTCTCATCTTTCAGATGCCGGCGTCAGTGTGCCAGGAGGATTCGCAACAACTGCCGATTCCTTCCGCCAGTTTCTTAAAGATAACGACCTTGACAGCAAAATCAGCGCCATGCTTCGCGGACTTGATGTTGACGATGTCAGGACTCTGGCTGAAACCGGGCAGAAAATTCGTGCAATGGTCAAGGACGCGCCTTTCAGTTCCGGGTTTGAAGACAGTATCCGAACGGCCTACCGGCAGCTGGCAGAAAAAATCGGCCATGATGATTTTTCCGTTGCCGTGCGCTCTTCTGCAACGGCAGAGGATTTACCCGACGCATCATTTGCCGGTCAGCAGGAAACCCTGTTGAATGTGAAAGGAATTGATCAGGTTCTTCCGGCAATAAAACTTGTTTTTGCCTCATTATATAACGATAGAGCCATTGCTTACCGTGTGCATCATGGCTTTGATCATGACGACGTTGCTTTGTCAGCCGGCATTCAACAGATGGTGCGTTCAGATCTTGCCGTCAGCGGCGTGATGTTTACCATGGATACCGAATCCGGGTATGATGGCGTGGTCTTTATTACTTCATCTTATGGTCTTGGAGAAATGGTGGTTCAAGGCGCGGTGAACCCGGATGAATACTATGTCTACAAGCGTGGTCTTGAAGCCGGAAATCCTGCTGTCATTCGCCGGATTCTCGGAACCAAAGCGATTAAGATGGTCTATCAGGATGCCCCCCACGCTGAATCCCGGGTGAAAACGGTTGATGTTGCCGAAGCTGAACGGCTGCTGTTCTCTTTAAGCTCCGCAGAAGCGGAATCCCTTGCCCGTCAGGCAGTTATCATTGAGAAACACTACGGTCGGCCCATGGATATTGAATGGGCGAAAGACGGCCAGAATGGGCAGCTTTACATTTTACAGGCTCGGCCTGAAACGGTGAAAAGCCGCGCAAACAAGCAGTTCATTGAACGATATCATCTTCAAGAAACATCCGCTGTACTCGCTGAAGGGCGAAGTATCGGCCAGCGCATTGGTCAGGGCCGGGCGCGAATCATTAAAAATGTCGATGAAATGTATCGGGTTGAAGCTGGCGATGTACTGATTTCGGACATGACTGACCCTGACTGGGAACCCGTTATGAAAAAAGCCGCGGCCATTGTAACGAACCGCGGAGGCAGAACCTGCCATGCAGCCATTATTGCCCGTGAACTGGGAATACCTGCTGTTGTCGGATGCGGTGATGCCACTTCAAGCATTCAGGACGGCAGTGAAGTGACTGTCAGTTGTGCTGAAGGGGATATTGGTTATGTTTATGAAGGCCTGCTGCCTTTTGAAAAAACCAGTCTTGATGTAGAAAATATGCCCGATCTCCCACTGAAAATCATGCTTAATGTCGGTAACCCTGAACGGGCGTTTTCATTTCAGGCCATTCCAAATGCCGGCGTAGGACTGGCAAGGCTTGAGTTTTTGATTTCAAACACCATCGGAATTCATCCTAGAGCATTGCTTGATTTTGACCTGCTGAATGATCAGGCTTTGAAAAAGGCTATCAGCGATCAGACTGCGGCATATCAGTCGCCGGTTGAATTTTATATCGAACGCTTGAAGGAAGGTATTGCAACGATTGCTGCTGCTTTTTATCCCAAGCCGGTTATTGTTCGTTTATCTGATTTCAAATCCAATGAATATGCCAACCTTCTTGGCGGTCATCTTTATGAGCCGGAAGAAGAAAATCCGATGCTTGGATATCGCGGTGCTTCAAGATATGTTTCTGAAGATTTCAGCGATTGTTTTGCTTTGGAATGCCAGGCTGTTCGCCGGGTTCGTGAAACCATGGGGCTGGATAATGTTGAGGTCATGATTCCTTTCGTGCGTACGGTGGACGAAGCTTCCCGTGTGATTGATGTATTGCGGGAAAATGGTCTTGAAAGAGGTAAAAAGAACCTGCGCATTATCATGATGTGTGAGTTACCCTCCAATGCACTGCTCGCAGAGCAGTTTCTGCAATATTTTGATGGGTTTTCCATCGGCTCTAATGACCTGACCCAGTTAACTTTAGGTCTCGACAGGGATTCCGGACTGGTTGCCTCACAATTTGATGAAAGAAACGATGCCGTGAAAGCATTGTTGCATATGGCCATTCAAAGCTGTAAAAAAGAAGGTAAATATGTGGGGATCTGCGGCCAGGGTCCATCGGATCATCAGGACTTTGCCGAATGGTTAATGGCCGAAGGCATTGATTCAGTTTCGCTGAATCCTGATTCTGTATTAGAAACAGCTTTATTTCTTGCTAAAAGAGAACGTTAATCATGAAATCTATCGGCCGTCTGAACAGGGGATGTTTATTCGCCATATTGAGCCTGGCGCCATGCTGGCTTTGGGCGGCTGATACAGAGAGTCATTCTGATCCGGTAGCGGCAGTGATTCTTTCGATGACCATGATATTTTTCTTTGCCATTCTTGGCCGCTTTCTGGCTCGAAAAGTACATCAACCCGGCGTGCTTGGTGAATTATTAATGGGCGTGATTATCGGCAATATCGGTTATTTCGCCGGTTCTCAGCTGATGATTATCCTTCGGGAAGGTTCGGCTATCTATAATATTGTTCGGGATATGCTGGGCGGTGTTCCGCTCGATTTGGCAGTGGGTTCAACGGTATCGAATATGCATTATGCCCAGCAGCTGACAGCGGCGCTGAGCAGCGACAATGGTACGGACTTATTAAAAGTTGCCTATGTCGCTGATATTTTTTCCCGTTATGGCGTGATTTTCCTGTTATTTGCTGTTGGTCTTGAAACCTCCGTTGATGAATTAAAGCACACGGGAAAGGAATCTTTGATGGTTGCCGTATTGGGCATCGTTGCACCTATCATTCTGGGATATCTCACGGCCCTGCTTATTATGCCGACCTTCAGTTTTAAATCGGATGTTTTTATTGCTGCGACATTGTGTGCGACCAGTGTAGGGATTACGGCTCGCGTCTTAAAGGAAATGAAGAAATTGCATACCCGGGAGGCAAAAACCATTCTGGGGGCGGCAATGATCGATGATATCCTCGGCCTGGTTATTCTGGCTGTTGTCAGCTCCATTGTGATTACTGGTGCAGTCAATATGACGGCCACCATCAGAATTATTGCCCTGGCGGTGTTGTTCTTTTCTGCTGCACTGATTATTGGCCCGTGGCTGTTAAAAAAAGCGGTGAACGTTTTTAGTTTTCTTGAGTTGTGGGAGTCCAAACTGGTGGTCTCCTTTATGTTTATGATGACTCTGGCCTGGCTTGCCACAGCGGTGCAGCTGGCCAGCATTATTGGTGCTTTTGCTGCTGGCGTGATTTTGCATGATGGCTATTTCCCTGCGGATAAAAAACATAAGGACGCGGTCTGGAGCATTAAAAGCCTTATCTCTCCTCTGGAATCAATACTTGCTCCCCTGTTTTTTGTTCTGATAGGCATTCAGGTAAAAATTGAATCTTTCTTTGACTTAAACGTCCTGCTGCTGGCGAGTGGACTCATTGTAGCGGCGATCATTGGCAAGCTTGTCTGCGGACTGGGCGCCAGCAAAAAAAGCGACCGGCTGCTGATTGGTATCGGCATGATTCCCCGAGGAGAGGTTGGACTGGTCTTTGCTTCGATTGGCCGTACGCTCGGCGTTTTATCTGACAAGCTTTTTTCAGCCATTATTCTCATGGTTATGGTAACAACCCTGTTGGCACCCGTTCTTCTTAAAGCCTGTTATAAACGCTCACGCCATAATTCACAGCCATTGAGTTAAGAGAGCCTACGTCCCGCGGGCAAGCCGCGGGACGTAGGCGAAGAAAATGGTCTTAACTTACAGGCAGTGCCTCCAAACCCACCCGGATGTTATTTTAACAACGCTTCGCGTGTTAAACCTGGGTAAAGGCCAGGGTTTGTACCATCAATGAATGAGCATGCGCTCATGCTCTTTGATCAAGTTTCCTAAACCATAGCATTTTAAAGTTAATTGGGTATAATCCCCACATACTTATTCAATATTTTAAACGTCTTCCATGCTTAATGAAGTTGTAAAAAAAGATGTACAGGCCGCCTTCGCAGAAGATCTTGGGGCTGCTGATCTTAGTGCAGAGCTTATTCCAGCCGAACAATTGGCCGAGGCGAGAATTATTTCACGCGAGGCCATGGTGGTTTGTGGGCAAGCCTGGGTCAACCAGGCTTTCAGTCAGCTGGATTCAAAGATTGAGATTTGCTGGTTTGTCGATGAGGGGCAATATCTGCCAGAGCCTGCTGAGCTTTGTAAATTAAAGGGGAATGCCAGAGCAATTTTATCGGCCGAGCGCACGGCGTTGAATTTTTTGCAGACCCTTTCGGCAACGGCAACCAAAACCCGTCGTTATGCCCAGCAACTGGAAGGCACGGCAACGAAGCTTTTAGACACAAGAAAAACCCTGCCGGGATTGAGACGCGCGCAGAAATATGCTGTCAGTTGCGGCGGCGGAACCAATCATCGTATGGGGCTTTATGACGCGTATCTGATTAAGGAAAACCATATTAAAGCCTGCGGCTCCATCCGCAAGGCCGTGGAACTGGCGCGCTCCCGGCATGATGATGTGCTGGTTGAAGTCGAGGTGGAAACACTGCATGAACTTCAGGAAGCTCTGGCTACCGATGTTGACAGAATCATGCTTGATAACTTCGATGATAAGATGCTCCTTGACGCTGTAAAAATGAACCGTGAGGGGCGGATTAAGTTGGAAGTCTCCGGCGGACTTTGTCTTGAAAATCTTGCTGATATTGCCAAAACAGGCGTAGATTATGTTTCTGTCGGCGCTATCACTAAATCTATTGAAGCCATTGATTTAAGTTTAATTCTTGACGCATAAACAGGGATACTATGAGCAGGAAAATTCTATTTACCGGCGGAGGAACAGCCGGCCATGTTACGCCAAACATTCCATTAATGAACGCATGCCGGCAGTTGGGCTGGCAGGTGGACTATGTCGGTTCAAAAGATGGTATTGAAAAACAGTTAGTCCAGGCTGAGGGTGTTTCTTATCATGAAATAGAAAGCGGAAAACTGCGTCGCTATCTGAGTTTTAAAAATATCAGCGATATTTTCCGTATTAACTGGGCCGTTCTCCAGTCGTTTAGGCTCATTCGTCGATTAAAACCGGATATGGTCTTTTCAAAAGGCGGTTTTGTGGCGGTTCCCGTTGTGATTGCCGCCTGGATGAATCGCGTTCCTGTCATCGTTCACGAATCCGATAGAACGCCCGGGCTTGCAAACCGAATCTGTCTGCCTTTTGCTTCAACGATTTGTCTGACCTTTTCCGAAGCGAAAAATCATATAAAACAGAAAGAAAAAGCACGGGTCACCGGAACGCCTCTTAGAGAAAGTCTTTTTCAGGGCGATAGACAAAAGGGGCTTGAGTTTTGCGGTTTTAAGGATGATAAACCCTGTTTGCTGGTCATGGGCGGCAGTCTGGGTGCTGCGACTATCAATCGTTGTCTTCGTGATGTTCTGGATGAATTGTTAAAACAATATCAAATTATCCACCTCTGTGGAAAAGGCAATACCGATAAGACTTTGCTGACGAAAAAAGGATATTGCCAGCTTGAATATGTCAATCAGGAAATGGGTGATTTATTTGCTGCAGCCGACGTTGTTCTGTCGAGGGCAGGAGCCAACGCTGTTTATGAAATTCTGGCGCTTGGCAAGCCGCATCTGTTTATTCCCCTGCCTTTATCGGCCAGCCGTGGAGATCAGATTGAAAATGCTGACTATTTTCAAAAAGCAGGCGTTAGCCGGGTGATAGCAAATGATGAACTGACCGGTGAAAGGCTTTTGAGCTCATTGGCTGAAATTCAACAAAATCGCGAGCAGATAAAAAAAGCAATACAAGCGCTGAATATTCAGTCTGGAACCGCTGCAATCATGGATTTAATAAAGGAGACTGTTAATGATTAACCATCAGCAAATCATGCAAGAGATCAATCGCCAGTGGGAGCAGGATATTCTGCCAAGTTTGGCTGAATATATAAAAATTCCCAATAAGTCTCCGCATTTTGATTCCAAATGGCAGGAAAACGGTTACATGGAGCAGGCCGTGCAGCATGTCGCCGACTGGTGCCTGGCGCATGCGCCCAAGGGCATGACGCTTGAAGTTCACCGTTTACCGGGAAGAACCCCGCTGTTGTTGATGGAGATTCCCGGCCAGATGGATGAAACAGTCCTGCTCTATGGTCACTTGGATAAACAGCCTGAAATGTCTGGTTGGACGGAAGGACTGGCTCCCTGGAAGCCTGTATTCAAGGATGGTAAGCTTTATGGTCGCGGCGGAGCCGACGACGGATATGCAGCCTATGCCTCGCTGGCTGCTGTTGCCGCCCTGCAAAAGCAGGGGGTGTCGCATGCGAGGGCAGTGATCATTATTGAAGCCTGTGAAGAAAGCGGCAGTTATGATTTGCCTTATTATATTGATGAATTGAAGGATAGGATAGGCAAGCCTGATTTAGTGATTTGTCTTGATTCCGGTGCCGGAAATTATGAGCAATTATGGATGACGACGTCGCTGCGAGGCAACGTTGTAGGTGAGCTCAGCGTTTCTACCTTGAAAGAGGGGGTTCACTCTGGTAACGCCAGTGGTATTGTCGCAGACAGTTTCCGTATTGCCCGACAGTTAATTTCCCGAATTGAAGATGAAGAAACCGGTGAAATTAAATTGGATGCGCTTTATTGCCAGATCCCTGAGACAAGAAAACGTCAGGCGGAAGATTGCGCCGAAATTCTTGGCGATGATGTATATCAATGCTTTCCATGGCAGGATCATTGTCAGCCGGTCAGTCTGAATCGCGCTGAACTGGTATTAAACAGAACATGGCGTCCGGCATTAACGGTGACAGGTGCTGACGGTTTGCCCTCAATAGCGGATGCAGGGAATGTGCTTCGCCCAGAAACCCTGTTAAAACTTTCAATGCGCCTGCCGCCGTTGGTGTCGCCAGCAGCTGCGACGAAAGCGATAGAGGCTGCGCTTTGTTCAAATCCTCCATATCAGGCTGATATCAGCTTTCATGCTGATGAAGGAGCGATGGGCTGGCATGCACCGTTGATGTCGGACTGGTTATCCGAAGCGGTGAATGATGCCTCGATGGCATTTTATGATAAGCCTGCAGCTTACATGGGAGAAGGCGGAACGATTCCATTTATGGGAATGCTGGGAGAGAAATTTCCAGATGCTGAATTCATGATAACAGGCGTATTAGGCCCACACTCCAATGCTCATGGCCCTAACGAATTTCTACATATTGATATGGCAAAAAAAGTGACGGCATCGGTGGCTTTTGTGCTGGGCCGGTATGCCGTAGCCGTTAAGCGAAGATAAAATCCCTGATTTCCTACGTTCCGTGCATAAAGTACGGAACGTAGGCAGAAAATGCCTATGCAAAAGAGCCTTAAACATTAATCGTTTTATCAAAGGCAAAATTCATGCTGAAACTGATGGTCTGCACTGCAAAACGTTGGTTAAAGCTGGAATAGCGAGTTTCCTTGCTGAAATTCTGGGTGCTGAAATAGCGGTAATCCAGATTAAACGAGGTGAAATCATCAAGGAAATAACTGACGCCTATAATGGCCTGACCAGCAGCTGTGCTGTTGGTATATGACAGGCGAGGTTGAAGCTGCTGGCCGTTATAATTCAATACCAGCAGGTTTTGAACACTGGCATATCCAAGACCGAGGCCAACGTAGGGTACATAGTTGCCTTCTTGAGCAGGGCGATAAAAGTCGTAGTAGACGTTTACCAGAGCACCCCAGATATTGGTATGGCCGTTTTGGTTCAAACCCGTTGCTGCATCAATTGAATTTGCACGTTTAATGGTGTAATCGCCAATTTTTATGCTGTTGTATTCATTAGTAATAAAAATAACTTCGGTTTCAGCGCGGTAGTTATCGCACCAGCGGTAACCAATCTGGCCTCCGCCGCCGCCCATGACTTTATAATTTACTTCACCATCAATGACCGTTCCAGGCAGGCCTGCACCGGCAGGGTAGTTCGTGAACTGATCCAGGTTAAGCAGTGAAAACTGTAACTTTGGCATGAAGCTGACGCTTCCGATAAAACCTGCATACCAGCCATTGACCGGATTTAAGGCCATCGCAGAGCTGGCCAACATCGACAGGCCGGCAGCCATTAAAAATGCATTTTTCTTCATGAATTATCCTTCATCCTTCTTATTTATAAATAGCCTCATTAAAACGGTAGGTAACGCCCAGTGATGCGATATGAGTCTGAAAGACTTTTCCAAACTGGCTTGGCCGTTGTGTGGCTGTGTAGCGATAGGCAAGATCTGCTGACCAGTTTTCAGCAAAGTTATAGCTGAACCCAGTGGTTCCCTGATAGGCAAAGACGTTGTTGGTCGCTTTAAAGGTTGTGTAGCCAAAATTGTTGCTTAAACTTTGCAGACTGGCAACAACATGGGCATAACCGATTCCGACGCCTAAAAATGGCGTGAAACAAGGAATCATCTCAGGGAAATCGTAATAAATATTCGCCATAAAATAAGATGCGGAATTGTAGCCACTGTTATTAATCTGGTTAATATTGTTCAGATTAAAATGCTTAACATTGGCGTGAAGATAAGTATATTCACCCTCATAACGAAGCGGATTGCTTTTATAACCAAAACGACCACCGGCATTATAGCCATTGCGGTATGATGTGCCGTTGAGTAACAGGCCGTTGCTTGTCGTGGCACTGACATTATCTGGGATATAAGTATAACCACCGAAAACAGAACCGTACCAGCCATCAATTGGCGTTGCAGCCAGTGCTGGAGCGGATCCTAAAACTACCGAAAGTATAAGTGCACGTTTCATCTTTAGTACCTTGTTTTTATTGTTATTCAGAGGATGAAGTCCATTAATTTGCGCTTTAGAAAGGAAAATGTCAACAGTTGATAATACTTTGAAGAAAAAGCGTTTCAGGAGAAGCCTGCATAAATTCCAGCTTGTTTAATTATTTGTGACTCGTTATCATAAAAGCTTAAATTGGATGAAATGGAGTAGTATATGCCCGGAACAGCAGGGGAAGTCAAGGATCAGAATAAAGGTTCAATTCTGGACCAAGGTATCGAAGAAACCTTGTCAGGTATGCTTATCAACTTTTTAAGTATTCGCCAGGAGGAGGGGGGGGTCGATCTGGATCATACTCAAAAAATTGCCGATGCAATTTATAGGGCAAGTGTGAAGTATCAGACCTGTGATGGTAGTGTGGCTAAAACGCAGACCAAAAAGGCTGCTACTGATGTTGGCTTGGTTGATGGATCTAAATTGGACCAATCAATAGATATGACTACCTCTATCAGTGGCGAACAGGATAAGCTCGTAAAACTGATGGCAAGCTTAACTAACCTGAACCTGGAAGAGCAGCAGGATTATTCACTTTTGTTTGATGATATTTCCACAAAAAAAGTGTTGGGTACTCCTAAAGAGCGGGTGATTTATTTTGAACACAGGGTTGAGCTATCTAAGCATTCTCTGCATTATTTTATCTTAATGAAGCTGCTTAACACCCTTTCTAAAGATGGTGGTGATAAAGTCACGTCTTATAATACCAGGTTAGTCTCAGGTCTTTTGGCGCTTCTTGAAGGGAATGCTAATGAATATTTTAGTGAAAAAAGATATGATCTTAAAGTTAAATATCGTAGGCATTATCAAATTATGATAGCGTCATTCCTTGAAAACCTGGAAGTTTTAGTAAAGGGACTAAAAGCGAAACGCGATGAATTAGAAGTTAATCTTAACGCACTAAATGAAAAGAGAAAGCAAAAATATGAAGGCATTTTGGACAATGTTCTGGTTTATGATGATCTTGACCAGGCTATAAAAAAAGCCGGTACTGAGACTGATAAAACGGTTTTGTATTTTAACAGGGATCCCAATAATACCGAGCTTATCTGGCTGGATTGTAATCAAAACCAGTACCCTTTGGAGGTCAGTGGGTTTATTAAGTTTATGATTTCATCAGAAAAATCTGAAATACATGCTGGAAGCAGCAGAGATTTATATTTGTCAGTCGAGCAAGTATTAAAAATGGAATTATGGCTGCAGGTTGAACAGTATAAGAAGCAAATTAATATCTTTATTCAACCCATTATCAGCCAACTCTCAGACATTAAGAACACTTATGTCGTGACCTTCTGTTCTGGTGAATGGCAAATTCATCACTATAATGAAAATGGGCAGTTGGCAGAACATATTTCTCTGCAAAAAATACTGGGTCTTGAAGCGGTGTTAAATGATATTCCCAAAGAAGCCCATACATTCAAGCCAGAGGAAGATTCATCCCATAAAACACTTGAACAGCAAGCCAGCAGCTTGATTCGACAACAGATCTTGAATATTTCGAGGGAAAAATCAGTTACAAAAGATGCCAAGCAGAGGATAGACTTAAAAAACCAGCAAAATAATTTGCGAAACATCTCCTTTGATATCATTGAAGATGAATCGGCTGAGGCAGGATCCTCCTCCGGCAGCCGCGATTTCAATTGTTATAAACTGATTGTTTCCAACGGCACATTAAAAAAACTGTATTGGCATGACTGGAATGGGGAACGACAGGAAGTTTGGAATGGGGAGAAAAACGAAATTTCAGCTGAAAAACCGGTTAAAGACCTTTCCGAGTTTATTTCTGCACATCGTCCTTTTAAACAGGATGATGAACATTATGAGTCAAAAAAAGCAAAATTAAGCAAATTGCTTGAAAAAGTTAATCCTTGCGGCAGTATTGATGATAAGGAGCAAATAAAGAAAGTTAAAGGACAGCTTGACAATATATACACCAAACATTTTCTCGGTTCTAATGCAATGTTCAAAGCCGGAGAGCAACACCCCAAAGCTGCAGAGAAAGATAGATCCTTCGGCGTAAAATTCAGTACCTTTGGCGAACATAAACCCGATCTTAGTGAAACTTTTCTTATCGATTTCGGTCATGAGAAAATCGTCATTTATTGGTATAATCTTATCGGAAAACGTCGGGAGGTACCCACGAGAGAAGTGGTTGGTTTGCTAAACTATCTTAACAGTATGAAAATCGAAAGTAATCGAGATTTACCCCAAGCAAAAGCTCTTGCAGCCACCATTGAGAACTTAGAAAAAACAGAGGAATTATCGACCATCAAAGGATTTCTCTCTTTTGTGGATAGGAGCAATTCTGCCGTCGAAGTCTCAAAAGATATCGAAGAATTTTTTAGCAGTGCAAATAGAAAAGCTGTTTGAACAGCGGTTAGCTTGAGCCTGCAGAAGCATCCCCGAGGGGCTTATGCCCACGGCCATTAAGTTAAGGCCATTTTCTTTGCCTACGTCCCGCGGCTTGTCCGCGGGATCCATGAATCTTTCTACATCGCTGGCTACATCGCTGGATCCCACGGACAAGCCCCGTGGGACGTAGGCTCTCTCTCCTAACTTAATGGCAGTGGGGCTTATGCCCCGGATGTAATAGGAAACCGCCAGTCCTTGCCAAAAGCGCAGGGGCTGATTTTCACGCCAGGTGCTGCCTGCCGTCTTTTGTATTCATTGCGTTTAATAAGCCCTGCCACTTTTTCTACCGTTGCCCTGTCATGGCCTTTAGCCACGATATCATGAATCGATGCACGTTTTATCATATAGAGCTCGATAATATCGTCCAGTATTGCATATTCAGGGAGGGAGTCCTGATCTTTCTGATCTTCTGCCAGTTCAGCCGAAGGCGGTCTGTCGATGACGCGTTGGGGGATGATTTCCTGTTGTTGGTTAATGTGATTTGCAAGCTGATATACCTGAGTTTTCAGGACATCCTTTAAAACAGCATAGCCGCCGCACATATCGCCGTAAAGGGTGGCATATCCTACCGCGGTTTCACTTTTATTGGATGTGCTTAACACCATCTTTCCGCTTTTATTGGACATGGCCATCAGCATCACTCCTCTGATTCTGGCCTGAAGGTTTTCTTCGGTAGTGTCGGCAGCCCGTCCTGCAAATTCGGGTTGAAGGGTTTCCAGAAGGCTTGTAAATGCAGGTTCTATCGACAGGTTGCTGGATTTTACCTTCAGCGTTTTTAACTGTTTTAAAGCGTCTTCAAGGCTCATGGATGTGGTGAATCGGGATGGCATCATCACAGCATGAACCTGCTCGGCGCCAAGCGCGTCAACGGCAATGGCAAGAGTCAATGCTGAATCAATACCGCCGGATAATCCGAGTAATACGCCTGGAAAATGATTTTTCCTGACATAATCCCGGGTAGCTGTAACCAGCGCCTTATAAATCAGCGCAGTTTCAGAAAGTTTTTCAGCAATCGGACCGCGGGCTTTTTTATAGCTTAGTTCTACCGGACAAAGTGATGTTTCGAAGGCCGGTGCCTGTGCACAACGCTGTGCCTGTTCGTCATAGACCATCGATTGCCCGTCAAAGACCAACTCGTCCTGTCCGCCGACATTATTGACATAAACCACAGTCATGCCTCGTTTTGCATGGGTTTTCACCAGATTTTCACGATGTTTATATTTTTCATAATCAAAAGGGGAGGCATTAATGCAAAGCAGAGTATCAGCACCGGCCTGCTCAATCTGATCAACCGGCCCTGCCTGCCAGATATCTTCACAGATACAAAGGCCAAATCGGGTATTTTTCACCTGAAAAACACAAGCCCGGGCTTCGCCGGGGCTGAAATAACGCCGCTCGTCAAAAACATCATAATTGGGGAGTTTCTGCTTATCGTACTGATGGATTATCTGCCCCTGATAAATCACGCTGGCTGAATTGTAGCGCCTGCCGTTTTGTATTCTTGGGTGGCCTATGATGACATGACAGTCGCCAACGGCATCTTTAATCATCAATAAAGCCTTTTCGCAACGATGCATAAAATCGTCTCTAAGCATTAAATCTTCCGGCGGATAACCACAGAGAGCAAGCTCTGGAAAGACAATCAAATCATATTGCTGCTGTTGCCGGATGATGTTTGAAATCATTTCGGCATTCTGTTCAACCGCACCGACACTCGGGTTGATTTGTGCCATGAGCAGACGGATATCGTGCATAACATGAAGCCCAAAAAAAAATTTGATCGATCATAACAAAAGCATAGATACCCAATCAACTCCAAAATGTTATGTTTTATTCGTTTGCCTTTTCCGTCAGAACGCCTATTAAAAATAGGCTTGCTGTTCAGCAATTCTGAAAAAAAAATCAAGTTGCCTAAAACATAGCATTTTGAAGTCAATTAGGTATACAATGGTTATTTTGTCTGGAGAAAATCGTAACGATGTTAGCAGAAGCCTTGTCACGAATGCGGGAGGTATTTTCAGATGCAGAACTGGTCGCGGCAAAGCGGTGCTATGAACAGGAGCATGTCTTAACGCTTCGTTTAAGTGAAGGTTTAATGATGGCTCGGGTCAAAGGCCACGCCGGGCAGATATTTAATGTTCATCTGGATTTAAAAAAATGGCCTGGACAGCCTGCGCGTTGCTCCTGTGGCCAAAGAAAAGCCTGTGAACATGTTGCCGCCTGCTTATTGGCTTTAAGAGCGAAAGAACAACAGAAAAAACAGCCCGTGGTGCATGAAGTCCAAGCCGCTCCGGTTGACCGTTGGCTTGATGAGCTGGAAGAAAAAGAAACCCGGCTGCAACAGGAACAGGCCAGCCATCAACTGGTTTTTCTGCTGGAGCCGAGATATAAAACGCTTGAAGATCGACTGGTGGTTCGGCTTGCACTGGCAAAAAATAAAAAAAGCGGTGATTTGGGGCGAAAAAATCTGCTTCCTAATCTGGCTCAGCGATATCGGCAGCATTTTATTGCAGAAGATGAAACGCTGTTAAGCGAATTAAACCAACATTCCAGCCTGCTGGGTTCATCGGTGATGTTTCAGATAAGAAGCAGCGAGGTTCTTGAAAAAATCCTTAAAACCGGACGGGCTTTTTTACTGGATGCGGAGGACAGGCCATTGAGTCTGCAAAAACCGCAGGAGCTGTCCTACATCTGGCAATTGTTGCCGAGTGGACAGCAGCGGCTTCGCCTGATGGTCAATGAGGAGGAAATTCGCCCTTTATTGCTTGATAAACCCTGGTTGTTCGATGCTCTGCAGGCGGCCGTCTGCCCAATTGCCTCAGAACATAGCTCACGCCAGTTAAAATATGTATTGAATGCAGAACCGCTTGAAATTGATCTTAACCATCACTCAGCTGAGCATATCAGTCCACAATTTGCGGATTTTCCCAAGCCGTTATCGTTCAAGACTTTTCGTGAGGATATGGTTTCACCGACACCCCGATTGACCTTTGATGTGATAACTGATGCTGAACATTTAAAAACAACCTATATTGCCATTCCGCGGTTTTGTTATTCTGACTGCTGTGTTTTTGCCGATGCCCCTTTTGAAAAATTGACCGCTCAGGACAATGAAACTTTAGTGTATTATCCTCGGGATAAAGAAAAAGAACGTGACTGTCTGAAAAAGCTGTCTGAACTGATGCCGCATCGTCGCCTGGAAAACCGTTCTGAAATGACCTTGAAACTTCGGGGTATCAAAAGCAGTGATGATCTTGAGCATTTATATCAGAATATTATTCCAAAGCTGCAGGCCGAAGGTTGGCAAATTGAATATGCAAGCGATCTCTATCAGGAAATTATTGATGGCGAAAAATCAGCCTGGTTCAGCAGTTTTAATGAAGAAAGCGGACAGGATTTCTTTTCATATCATTTGGGAATATCAATTAATGGCAACAAAGTTGATGTTTTGCCTTTGGTTCTTGAACTGATTGAGCGATCTGAACATCCTGAAGAAATTGAATTACAGCCTGATGATGAAATCCTGCGCTTAAAAATCAATGAAAACCAGCAGCTGCAATGCAAGCTTGGCCGCCTAAAGCCCTTGATTCGTCTGGTGTTGCAGATGGGACTCCGTCTCAAGGGAAAAAAATCGTTACGGCTGGAATCCTACCAGCTGATTTTGCTGAAAGAGTCTGAGCAGGCTTTTCAAGCCAGCCTGTCGCGCTGGCAGGGCGCGGAACTTCTGGCCGAGCGTTTACTGGCACTGGATGATTTTTCAACGCTGCCAAAATCACCGCTTCCACAGGGACTCCATGCAGAATTAAGGGATTATCAGCAGCAGGGGCTTGATTGGCTGCAATGGCTTTGTAAAAATCGCTTTGGAGGCGTCCTTGCAGATGACATGGGGTTGGGGAAAACCATTCAGACACTCGCGCATTTATTGCTGGAAAAAGAGCAGGGCAGGCTTGAACGTCCGGCTCTGATCATTTCTCCAACCAGCCTGATTGGTAACTGGCAGCAGGAAGCCAGACGCTTTACTCCTGATTTGAAAGTACATGTTTTTCATGGAATGGACAGGCAGCAGGACGAGTTTGCAGATTGTGATTTGCTGATTTCAACCTATGGTCTGGTCCAAAGGGATAAATCCCTTTTTCTAAAGACCCGCTTCAGTTTCCTTATTCTTGATGAGGCGCAGTTCATTAAAAATGCGCGCACCAAAACCACGCAAATCATTCAACAGCTTAACGCTTCGCATCGGCTTTGTTTGACCGGAACGCCGCTTGAAAATCACTTGGGAGAACTCTGGTCGCTGTTTCATTTTCTAATGCCGGGGCTTTTGGGGAATGCCCGTCAATTCCGGCAGTGGTTCAGGCAGCCTATAGAGAAGGGAAGTGACGAACAACGGGCTGAGCTGCTAAAACAACGCATCAAGCCCTTTATGCTGCGTAGAAATAAATCGGAAGTGGCCTCGGAGCTTCCGCCCAAAACAGAAACCATTCAATTTGTGGAACTGGGGCAGAAACAACGCGATTTATATGAAGGCATTCGTCTGGCGATGGAAAAAAAGGTCAGGGAGGCCATTCAGTTACGTGGTTTAAACAGCAGTCATATTATTTTGTTGGATGCGTTGTTGAAATTAAGGCAGGTCTGTTGCGATCCCCGTTTGCTTAAAATGCAGGCCGCTGAAATGGCGCATGGACATTCTGCCAAGCTTGAAGCTGTTATTGATTTATTAAAAAATTTACTGGCGGAAGGCCGCAGGGTGTTGTTGTTTTCCCAATTTACCTCAATGTTGAATTTAATCGAAGAAGCCATAAAAAAACAGGGTTTTTCTTATCTGAAACTGACAGGGCAAACCAAAAATCGCCAGCAGTTGGTTAATGAGTTTCAGCAGGGGGATGTTCCCATTTTTCTCATCAGCCTGAAAGCCGGGGGGACGGGATTGAATCTTTCTCAGGCCGACTCTGTCATTCATTATGACCCGTGGTGGAATCCTGCTGTCGAGGCACAGGCCAGCGATCGCAGCCATCGGCTGGGGCAGGAAAAGCCTGTTTTTGTCTATAAAATGATCGCAGAAGGCACTGTAGAGCAGGCCATTTTGGAAATGCAGCAGAAGAAAAAAGCTCTCTTTGATGAAATACTTAGCACCTCGACGCAGCCATTTTCCGGCTTGAAAGAAGAAGATATTCTGCAATTTTTCTCGCCTTTCGCCGGATAACTGCTATTATTGTAGTGTAATATTATTTTACTAATGGAGAGAAGTTATGAAAGCAAGGATGTTTTTGATGCCGTTGGTGTTGTTTTTCTTCGGAGTGTCCACAGTGTTTGCTGGAGTTTCTGGTACGTGGACTACAATTGATGACAAAACAGGCAAAAAAAGAGCTGTTGTTCAAATATCTGAGTCCGGCGGCAGCTTATCTGGAACCATTGTAAAAGTGTTTCCCCAACCCGGCGATACTGGAATCTGTTCAAAATGCCCAGGCGGCTTTAAGGGCAAAAAAATCCAGGGGATTCGCTTTGTATGGGGCTTGAAAAAAACGGGCGATAATGAATGGACCGGTGGTCATATCCTTGATCCAAAAACAGGAAAAGTCTATCGTGCCAAAATTACTATGAAAGGCAACAAGCTCTATGTTCGTGGCTATGTGGGAATTTCTATTCTTGGTCGTACCCAGGTTTGGGTAAGATAGATGGATTTTTTTTGTTAAGGCTCTTACAATAGTGGGGAGCCTTAACTTTCCTGATGCGAACATGGTTGAATTAAAAGAACGAAAAAAAGCAAAAACGGTCGATACGCTAAAACGGCCGCCTCACTCAATAGAAGCAGAACAATCCATTCTTGGCGGTATCTTACTTGATAATCAGGTCTGGGATAAAATCAACAGCAAAATTTGCGAAGATGATTTTTATCGTTCTGAACACAAAGTTTTATTCCGGGCGATCAGCACACTGGCAAAAAAAGAGCAACCCTATGATGTTGTGACGCTGCTTGATACCTTAAAATCATACAATGATCTTGATGATGCCGGTGGAGAAGCCTATTTATTTGAATTGGCAAATAACACTCCATCGGTTGCAAACGTTAGCGCTTATGCCGACATTGTGCGAGAAAAATCAGTACAGCGGCAGTTAATTTCAGTGGCCGGCGATATCGCCGACTCGGCTTATAATCCTAATGGCCGACCTGTGGCAGAACTGCTGGACAGGGCAGAGACAAAAGTATTCGCGATTGCAGAACAAACAGGCGGTGATGGCGGCCCGGAAGCGATTAAATCAATTCTGGTCAAGGCCGTTGAAAAAATTGACGCACTTTTTCACAGCGGCGATGCCATCACTGGAATGGCCACTGGATTAAGCGATCTGGATGAAATGACCTCTGGTCTGCAACCGGCCGATTTAGTCATCGTTGCCGGCCGACCTTCTATGGGGAAAACAACCCTGACCATGAACATGGCAGAACATGCGGCCATTCAGGCAGGAAAACCCGTGCTGGTTTTTTCCATGGAAATGCCCTCCGACTCTTTAGCCATGAGGATGATGTCTTCTCTTGGCCGTATTGACCAGCACAGACTTCGTACCGGTAAACTCGATGATGACGATTGGCCGCGAGTGACTTCGGCCGTGCACATGCTCTCGGAGGCAAAATTATTTATTGATGATACCCCTGCGCTTTCGCCTGCTGAAATGCGGGCGAGAGCAAGGCGTCTGGCGAAAGAACACGGGCAGATAGGACTCATCGTCGTCGACTATCTTCAGTTGATGAAAGTTCCTGGCTTTGGCGCTGAAAACAGAACAGCCGAGATTTCTGAAATTTCACGAAGCTTGAAAGCATTGGCAAAAGAACTGCATTGCCCTTTGATTGCCCTGTCGCAGTTAAACCGAAGTCTTGAGCAGCGAACCGATAAACGGCCGGTGATGTCGGATTTAAGGGAATCGGGTGCGATTGAGCAGGATGCCGACTTGATTTGCTTTATTTATCGGGACGAGGTCTACAATGAAGACAGTCCGGATAAGGGGACGGCTGAAATTATTATCGCCAAACAGCGTAATGGTCCGATTGGTAAGGTTCGGGTTGCCTTTCTGGGTAAATATACGCGCTTTGAAGACTTGGCATATAATACCTATCAGGAACTGGAATAACATGAGCCGACCGACGCATTTAACTATCGACAGGCAGGCTTTGATTCATAACCTGAATAAAATTCGACAACTTGCTCCCAGCCAGAAAATCATTGCCATGGTAAAAGCCGATGCTTATGGTGCTGGAATTGGGCAGGTCATTCCGACGCTTGAAGGCCAGGTGGATGCTTTCGGCGTTGCCTGTATGGAAGAAGCCATGGCGATAAGACGCCTGGGTTCCGGAACGGAGATTATTCTGTTTCAGGGAAATTTCTCTGCAGCAGAACTGACTCAAAGCCTTGAACTGGGTTTTACTCCTGTGATTCATCAGGTCGAACAGTTGCAATGGCTCATTGATCAGAAAATAGATAAAAAGATTTCGGTCTGGGTAAAAATCAATACTGGAATGAACCGGCTGGGCTTTTCTCCTGAACAGGCGAAAGACGTTGTCAGCGCGCTTCGTCAATGTCCTTTTATCCAGACCTTAGGGCTGATGACGCATCTGGCCTGTGCGGATGAATCTCAACATCCCTTAAATCAACATCAGCTGGATGCATTCAGCCGTTTGCAACAGGCCTTTGCCGATGAGATTCAGTATTTTTCTGCAGCCAATTCAGCAACGCTGTTTAATTTTCCGGATGCAAGGGCTGATGTTGTCAGACCTGGAATCATGTTGTATGGAATTTCTCCTTTTGCCGGAAAGCCGGGAGTTGAGCTGGGTCTCAAACCCGTGATGAGTCTCAAGTCTAAAATTTCGGCTCTGCATGATATTTCTGCCGGAGAAACCGTCGGTTATGGCGCTTTATGGGCGGCATCTTCTGATGCAAAAATCGCTTTGATTCCTACGGGATATGGCGACGGATATCCGCGTGTTCTCGACAGCAGTGCTGCGGTCTGGGTAAACGGCAGGGAAGCGCCGGTGGTTGGCCGGATTTCGATGGATATGATGACCATCGACGTCAGTGAATGCCCTGATGTTGCCATTGGTGATGAGGTCGAGTTATGGGGAAGCCATATGCCGATAGAACGTATTGCCAGAGCAGCGAATACCATTGCATATGAGCTTGCCACCGGAATTACCCAACGTCCGAGAAAGACCACGGGTATATACCCGTAATCTTCCAAAATGCGAGTTTTAAACGTTTTCTTTTTCGCCCTTCGCCTCGTTAAAAAACTCGCAAGGGAATAGCCATTACTCGCTTTTTAACGAGGCGCAGAACAAAAAATAAAGGCGTCTAAAACTCGCATTTTGAAAGATCACGGGTATATATTAATTTTCACAAACCAGTATGGATAATTAATTGTCTTGATGGTAAAATCGCGATCTCTTTTTTTTTGTTCGAGATTGAAAATGAAAAAAATATTAATGTTAGGATTAACACTTTCTTTTTTAACGAGTGGCTGCGCCAATCTATCCAATGAAGAAGCAGGTTCATTGACAGGCACGGTCGTTGGCGGTTTGATTGGAAGTCAGTTTGGCGGCGGTTCAGGTAAAGTATTGGCCGTAGCTGGCGGAGCAATGATGGGCGCTTATATTGGCGGCAACATCGGCCGAACCATGGATAGACTTGATCGGATGGAAATGCAAAAAGCGCTTGAAACCGCTCCAACTGGAAAAGCAGTTCAATGGCGAAACCCGGACAGCGGTAATCACTATACCGTTAAACCGACTCGAACCTATTATCGCAATGAACAACCCTGCCGCGAGTATGTCACTTCTGCCATGATTGGCGGTAAACGTGAACAAATTTACGGCAAAGCCTGCCGTAAAGCGGATGGCTCATGGAAGGTTGTCAATTAATCGATTGAATGATTTTTGCATAAATCATCACGACTCCCCCACAGCCTCCCTGCCATTAAGTTAAGAGAGCCTACGTCCCGCGGACAAGCCACCGGAAGTAGGTGAAGAAAATGGTCTTAACTTAATGGCAGTGAGGCTTTTTGGGGGGCGAGCCAGAACTAAATTGAAACAGTGCTGGCATCCTTCCGTATAATTTTATAATCTAGTAACTCTTTGATCTTTTTTCATAAGGTTACAGGATTAATATGGTTAAATATCTAACCGTTCTATTATTGTTTTTCTGTTCGCTTGCAAATGCCGCTGAAAAAAATCCCTGGTATGAAAAGGTGGATGGTAATATTCGGCTGAATGTAGAATTGTTTACAAAAAGCGATTGTCCGAACTGCATCCGCGCTATCGCTTTTGTCAATGAGCAGTTGAAGCAGCAGGAATGGATTGCATTAAATATTTACACTATCAATGAATCGACAGATGATTTGATGCTTTTCCATCAGCGCCAGAAAAAATTGGGGGATGCTGATTATCAGGTGCCTTCATTTTTCTTTTGCGGTGTTCGATATGTTGGTTTTAGGTCTGCGGAAACGAGTGGAAAAGAGCTTCTCAAATCACTTGAATATTGTCATAAGAACATAAAGGATGAGAATCAACTGTCTGCCGCAACACGGAAGGTTCTGACAAGATGGTCGGCCGGGCCTTTTCAACAGGTCAAGGAATCCGAGCCTTTTTCCTGGCAAAATACGTTTCTGATGGCCTTTGTGGATGCGATTGATCCCTGTTCTTTTTTTGCTATTATTCTGTTTTTAAGTTTTGTTGTCTTGAGTCCTCCAGGTAAATCGCGCCTCTATCTGGGGCTGGTGATGTTGATGCTTATGGGGCTGGGGCATTATATGCAGCAGGCTGCTGCCGTATTTTATTACCACAGTTTATTTTGGCTTCGGGCGTTTGCCGTGATTTCAGCCGTGGCCATATTGTGGTGGCTCAGAGAAATCTATTCAAATGGCCGGTTTTCCCTGGCTGCCAGCGCTCTTGTTGCTGCAAGTGCTTTTTTTATAACCTATTTATTTCAACAATCCTGCCTGGAAACGAATGTTTCATTAAGTTTTCAAGCTTGGCTGCAAAGTTTAGAACTGCCATCATGGAAGACATTTGCAGTTCAGGCCGTATATCAACTGTTCTATCTGCTGCCGGCGCTGCTTATTTTTCTGCTTGTTTTGTATCTATATGGTGAAAAAAAATCGATACGAAGACGATTATTCGCCCAATACACAGCAATGGCTTTTGCAGCACTGACGGCTGCCGTGTTAATTATCCATCCTGCCTGGCTGTCATCGATAATGATTTCCATTCTGGCTGCGCTGCTGTCATTTATCTTGGGCTGGATGAAATTGTGGTGGAAGGAGAGAAACGATGGATAAACCTGATTTTTTTCCAATCGCTGTGGATGTGGAAGAAGGTTGTATTTATCGTTGGTGCGGCTGCGGTCGGTCAGAAAATAAACCTTTCTGCGATCGGGAAGATTGCGGCAGCCTGGCGGTTGATTTTGAGGCTGAGGATAATGAAACGCTCTATTTTTGCCAGTGCACAAAAACGGCTTTGCCGCCGCTATGCGATGGTACACATGCTAAACTAATGATGGAATGGTTGAAAAAAAAGGATAAAGATTCATCAGGTACTTGATTTAAACAAGGCCTTTTGCGATCATAATGCCAGTTTTCCACCGAGGTTCTGTCCTTCATTGAGTATTTAGCTATGTCAAAACTGTCCGAAATTCCTGTTGTTGTCAAAAGTGGTAACAAATATAAAAATGAGCATGGGGTGACGGCTATCAAAGATGGCGTCAAAACCCGTACTGAAAATAACGAGCGTTTGCCCAAACCCAAATGGCTGCGGATTGTAAATAAAATCAGCCCTGAATATGCAAAAGTGAAGGCAGAGGTTGATAAACACCAACTCGCAACCGTTTGCGAGGAAGCGAAATGCCCCAATATTGCTGAGTGCTGGTCGCATGGAACGGCAACCATCATGTTGATGGGCGCTGTCTGCACCCGAGCCTGCAGGTTTTGTTCCGTTGATACCGGAAACCCCCATGGCTGGCTTGATCATAAAGAGCCTGAAAAAGCAGCTGAATCGGTGGAAATCATGAATCTTGATTACGTTGTTTTAACCTCGGTCGACCGCGATGATCTTGCCGATGGCGGTGCCGCGCATTATGCCCGTGCGATAAGAGCCATTAAAGAACGCTGTCCGCAAACGAAGGTTGAAGCATTGACCCCAGATTTTCAGGGTTCTGAAGAAGCAGTTGCCACGCTTCTGGATAGCGGCGTTGATGTCTTTGCGCAAAATGTTGAAACGGTTGAACGGCTGACGCATCCTGTGAGGGATAACCGCGCCGGTTATTGGCAAACGCTGAATGTTCTTGCCTTTGCAAAGCGCTATCGCCCCGATGTGCTGACCAAAACCAGCCTGATGCTTGGACTTGGTGAAACGGACGAAGAAATTATCCATACCATGGATGATCTGATTGCCAGCCAGGTCGATATTTTAACGCTCGGACAATATCTCCAACCCACGGTCAACCATTTACCCGTCGCTCGCTATGTGACGCCTGAGGCCTTCAAGGAATTTCGTCAAATCGGCTTGGAAAAAGGCTTTTTCGAAGTCGCTTCCGGCCCGATGGTTCGTTCCAGTTATCGGGCTGACAGGGTATTTAAACGGGATAATCTGGGACTTTAGGGCAGGGGACACTTCCATTAAGTTAAGAGAGCCTACGTCCCGCGGACAAGCCATGGGACGTAGGCGAAGAAAATGCTCTTAACTTAATGGCAGTGACTTTAGCGCTGGGTGGCGATGCATTCGTCTCAAGGGGTAGAGGGGCGTGTTTCTGGATCATCCCCATCATCGCATTCCTTTATATCGGCGGATTTCGGTTTATCAATCACCTCAAGGCTTCTTTTGGCAAAATAACCGGCTGACATGGCCAGGCATCCCCCGACAGTCAGTGGAGCCAGCGGCCAGAATGCAGCACTGAAACAAATAACCAGTACAATCCCGGCGGTAAACAGCGCCATTCCGCTGAGTCCGGAGAATAAAAAAAGGTTAACGAAGGTGGAGGCTGAAAGGCAGGAGGAGCTATCATTTGACTCTTTAGCGAGTGGACCTGGCTCTGGTGCAGGTACTGTTAACTTATTGGTTTCACGTTTTTTGTCTATCATATTATTTCTTCGCTAGAACCACATCAATAATGTGCTTGTCATGATAAGGAAAACTGAATATTTCTTTAAAAAGTTTTTTCATCCGGTTCAGAATGAAATTTTTTGGCAACATGCGGATGGACAGAGTATTTAAAAACCAGGTTCCTTCGATGCCGAATCGCGCAAGATCGTCGATATTATCGAGTTGAATGGGAACTTCGATGCGTTGATGATCGAGTACGGTAAATTTATATTCGTCAAACTTTGCCATTAATTCATCTTCACTGGCGGCAACGGTAGTATTTTTAACAATATTTTTATAGTAATGCCCTACCACCGAACTCAGCATGCTGTCTTTGGCAATAAACTCCGCCAGTTGCTGCTGGGCGTTGGGAAAGGAATCGTAAGTTGTGGTAATCATTGAAAAATAACCATTGGCATGGGTCATTTTTCTGGCCTGTTCAAACAGGGTATGAATCGGGATGTAAGCATTAATAAAATGTGCAAGAACAACATCCTGGCTGTGCATCGGAAGGAAATGCTCAGCATCAGTGGCACTGCCTTCGATGGTATGGATATTTAATCTTTCCTTGGCGTGTTCGAGCATTTTGGATGATAGATCAATACCGGTCAGGGTAGCGCCTGGCATCAGCGGCAACAGCTTCTCAAGAAAAGATGCATCACCCACACCTAAATCCAGCACTCTGGGCGCCTGCGGAAGGTAAGTGCAGTGGGTTTTGATCTGTTCAATAGCCATTTGATGGCTCATGGATATAGAGCCAAATTTATCTGCAATTTCATAATGTGCAGCAATGTCGTTATACATGCCCTTTAAGGTCATGTGCGGATACCTTTATCAGTTCAATTCGTTGACTAATGTTACAACGACTCGTAATAGCTGTATAGACTTGACTTGTGGTTTTTTTTCTTAGCGGATTTAAGCTGCGTTGAAAAACATGGGTGAAGCATGGTGTTTGCTTTATCGCTATGTTAAATTACCGCTTTAACGATCTGTTATTTAAGGGCTGTTGGTTTTTTGTCAATAGTGCGTTGCACATTATCTGGGTTTAAGGAATGATGTTAGATAGTTTACTCGGCAAGGTCGAAAAAAAGGATGCAATCGTTGGAATTTTAGGTTTGGGCTATGTTGGCCTGCCTTTGCTGTTGCGATTCGCTGAGACAGGTTACAGGGTTTATGGCATTGATGTCGATGCGGAAAAAGTCAGGGCGTTGAATGAAGGCCGATCTTATATCGAGCATATTCAAAATACGCAGATTCAGGCTTTAAAACCCCAGTTTGAAGCAACCACGGATTTTTCCAAAGCACGAGAAGCGGATGCGCTTATTCTTTGTGTACCGACGCCTTTAAACAAATATCGCGAACCGGATTTAAGTTATGTGCTGAATACGGTTGATAATCTATTGCCTCATTTGCGAACAGGCCAGTTGATTTCTCTGGAATCCACCACCTATCCGGGTACCACCACCGAGGAAATCAGGCCTCGTATTGAAAAGCTTGGCTTTGAGGTCGGCAAGGATATTTTCATTGTTTACTCTCCAGAGCGCGAAGATCCGGGCAATGCTCATTTTAATACCCAAACTATCCCTAAAGTTTGCGGCGGCGATACCGAAGCCTGCTCTGCTGCAGGAGCTGCGCTCTATTCAAAAATCATTGATAAAGTGGTCAGGGTTTCTTCTTCTAAAGTCGCAGAAATGACCAAACTTTTAGAAAATATTCATCGTGCGGTCAATATTGGACTGGTCAATGAAATGAAAATTCTGGCCGACAGGATGGATATTGATATTTTTGAAGTGATTGAGGCCGCAGCAACCAAGCCTTTTGGCTTTGTCCCTTATTATCCCGGGCCTGGCATCGGCGGACACTGCATTCCTATTGACCCTTTTTACCTGACCTGGAAAGCAAGGGAATTCGGCCTGCATACCCGTTTTATCGAACTGGCCGGTGAAATCAATTCATCCATGCCGGAATGGGTTATCGGTAAGCTGGCTGATGCATTAAATGAGCGTCAACAGTCATTAAAGGGTTCAAAAATTCTTGTGCTTGGCGTGGCGTATAAAAAAGATGTCGATGACATGCGTGAGTCGCCCTCGCTTGAGGTTATGGAAATATTAATTGCCAAAGGAGCGGAAGTGCATTATTCCGATCCACATGTTCCGAGACTGCCTAAAATGCGCAGTCACAATCTGCATCTTGACAGCGTATCGCTTGAAGCGGATAACATCAGGCAATATGATTGCGTCATATTAACCACCGCGCATACACGTTTTGATTATTCATTGATAGCAGAGCATGCCCGATTAATTATTGATACGCGCGCAGCATTCAGGGCATTTAAACAAGAAAATATAGTGAGGGCATAATGAGGACATCATGGACTATCGCCGATCGACCCATCAACGTTGCGCTCGTTGGCTGTGGAAGAATTTCCAATAATCATTTTCAGGCTATTGAGCAACACAAGGAAAGGTTGAATCTGACAGCGGTTTGCGATATTGATCCTCAGGCTTTAAAACAGGCCACGGAAACCTGGGGCGTTGACGGTTATTCTTCGTTAACTGAGCTGCTCCAATACTCCAATGCCGATTTGATCTGTCTATGCACACCCAGCGGACTCCATCCAAACCAGACGATTCAGATTGCAAAATCGGGACGTCATGTCTTAACTGAAAAACCCATGGCCACCCGGTGGGAAGACGGCCAGCGAATGGTGCGAGCCTGTGATGAGGCCGGTGTCAGACTGTTTGTCGTGAAACAAAACCGGCGCAATGCCACGTTGCAGCTTTTAAAAAACGCAATAGATCAGGGGCGGTTTGGTAGAATTTATATGGCCAGTATTAATGTCTTCTGGACGCGTCCGCAGGATTATTATGATCAGGCGCCCTGGAGGGGAACCTGGGAATTCGATGGCGGTGCGTTCATGAATCAGGCCAGTCATTATATTGATTTGATGCATTGGTTGCTGGGTCCTGTTGAATCGGTCCATGCCATGACAGCGACGCTTGCCCGCGAGATTGAAGCAGAAGACAGCGGCGTTATGAATATTCGCTGGCGCAATGGCGCTTTAGGATCTGTGGCCGTGACCATGCTGACTTATCCGAAAAATTATGAGGGGTCTATAACGGTATTGGGCGAGAAAGGCACGGTTCGTATTGGCGGACTGGCCGTGAATGAAATCCAGCACTGGGAATTTGAAGATAAACGCCCTGAGGATGATGAGGTACTGAAAGCCAGTTATCAAACCACGTCGGTCTATGGTTTCGGGCATCCGCTTTATTATGATAATGTCATTAATACCCTGCAGGGGGTATCAGAACCGGAAACCGATGGAAGGGAAGGACTTGGTTCATTAGAGCTTTTAATTGCCGCCTATCGTTCAGCACGGGATGGTCAGACTGTTCATTTACCACTGGAGCTTTAATATGTCGGTACAGATTCATGAAACTGCCATTATCGACAAGGGCGCAAAAATAGGCCAGGGAACTCGTGTCTGGCACTGGGTGCATGTTTGTCCGGCGGCCATCATTGGAGAAAACTGCAGTCTGGGGCAGAATGTTTTTGTTGGCAATAAGGTGGTTATCGGCAACAATGTGAAAATTCAAAACAACGTTTCCGTATATGATAATGTTTTTCTTGAAGACGATGTATTTTGCGGCCCCAGTATGGTGTTTACCAATGTCTATAATCCTCGCTCTGCGGTGTCAAGAAAGGATGAATATCGTGATACCTTGGTAAAAAAAGGCGCGACGCTTGGGGCTAACTCGACCATTATTTGCGGCGTGACCATCGGCCGTTATGCTTTTGTTGCTGCCGGTGCTGTCGTGAATAAGGACGTGGCTGATTTTGCTCTGGTTGCCGGTGTTCCTGCTCGCAGGATTGGCTGGATGAGCCGTCATGGTGAACGTCTGAACTTTAGACAGCAGGATGATGGCCGTTTTGTCGCATATTGTCAGCATACTCAGGATGAATATATTTTATCGGACGGGCAGGATAAGGTCGAGTTAAAGAACGCCAGCCATTCGTTTGAATCAAATCCGGAATCCTCGGTGAATGGATAATTCTTCAAAGAAAATAAGGTTTAAAAATCAACAGGCCATTGATGCGGAGTTTAACAAACCGCTTCGCAAAAAAAATGGATAGATTGGCAGGTGGTGCTGAATGTGCGGAATAGCAGGCAGTTATAATTTTCCAGTAGATATCAATGCGTTTTTGCACTCGCAAAACAGCAGGGGGCCTGATGCCTCTCAATATGTCAGCCTGACAACCTTGGGCGGCGAATCTCTGACGCTTGCCCATAACCGTTTAAAAATCATTTGCCTGTCAGATGAGGCCAATCAGCCTTTTTCGGATAAAGATGGGCAGTTTTTTCTGAGTTTCAACGGTGAAATATATAACTACCTTGAATTAAAAGCGATGCTGGAAGCAGAGGGTGTATCTTTCAAAACCGCTTCCGATACGGAAGTTCTGTTAAGGGCATTGATGCTTTGGGGAATGGATGCGCTTCAGAAACTCAATGGGATGTTTGCTTTTGCTTTTTATAATAAGAAAGAACAGTCGCTTTATCTGGTAAGGGATCGTTTCGGGGTAAAGCCGCTCTACTATTTTAAAGATCGACAAAAATTATTATTTGCATCAACCAGCCAATATATGGCGCAGATTTTACAGTTGAAACCTGATTTTCAGTATCTCAAAAAAGGCTTGCACTACGGTATTTATGAAGATGGCTCCAGCATGACGGCCTATGAGCAGCTTTATTCCGTGAAAGCCGGCCATTTTATCAAATTTAAACTGGGGCATGCTTTTGATGCTCAGGAATATCAATATTACGATATCAACGAACGCATTGAGATTTGTCGAAGTAAAAATCAACTTCTTTCCTATGAGCAATGCTCTGCTCTTGTTTATGAAACGCTGAATGATGCCAGCAGCCTGCGGTTGAATGCCGATGTGCCGGTGTCGCTGGCTTTGAGCGGCGGCCTGGATTCGACGAGCGTTGCATCATTGGCCGAGAATAATGATAAAGATATTGAGGCATTTTGTTTTGGCAGTATTGACGACAGGCATTCGGAAGGTCCGCTGGTGCATGATTTTATCAGCAGAAAAAGAATAAAAACTCACTTTATCAATCCTGAACATGAGGCTTGGGAACAGGCTTTCTGGTCCACTTTAGCCGCCCAGGACGCCCCTTTTGCCGGCTTGAGCATTGTCGCCCAGCATTTGTTGTACCAGTTTATTGGCAAGCATGGTTTTAAAGTCGTGCTTGGCGGACAGGGTGGGGATGAAGCTTTTATGGGCTATCGAAAATTTCAGTTGTTTTATTTTAAAGAACTGATTGAAAGAAAAAAATGGAGCCAGTCCATCCGTTTTCTGCATTTTTTTGCTCAGATGCTGTGGTCGGAACGAAGCCGAATCAAAATGTTCTGGAGCATTCGAAAACGATACAGTAGCCCTGCAGGCGAACATAGTTTTTTACAGTTGCCCGGCGAAAGCGAATCACTCGGTTTGGGGTACTCCGGCCAGATTTTAAAACGGCAGGTTGATGACATCATGAAATACAGCCTGCCTACGCTATTAAGATATGAAGACCGAAACTCAATGGCCAGCAGCATTGAATCGCGTCTGCCATTTATGGACTATCGGGTTATCGAGCTTGGGGCGGCGCTGCCAGTCGACATGAAGTTACATCGTGGCTTTGGTAAGTGGATCGTCAGGGATATGATGAAAGGCAAGATTCCCGATAATATAAGACTGGCAAAGTATAAACGAGGTTTTGATGTGTCCGGGTGCAAGGCGCTTTATGAGCATCTTTTTCCTTCGATTAGTGATAATCTTCATATGAAAAAAGATTTTTACAGTGACTTTATCGGTATTGCCAATGCAGAACAGTATTTTTCGCCGGAGCAGCTAGTCAAATATCCACAACGTTTTAGGGAGTTAACCACACTGTTATGGCTGGGGATGAGGTATGGCTGATAAAGTAATCTGGTATTGCCATCATTATGCCGGCGCTCCTTCAAAGGGAATGTCTTATCGACCTTACTATCTGACAAAGGAGTTTTCACGAGCCGGATACCGGGCGTTTATTATTGGAGCCAGCAATCATCATTTGCTGCATTCTGCTTTTGAGCAGCAGCAGCCGGTAGAGCTGAGGCAGGTTGATGATGTTAATTTTGTGACCTTAAAAACGCCGGCATACCGCGGCAATGGGTTAAAGCGTATTTTGAATATGCTTCATTACGCCTTTCGTTTCAGGAAAAATCATAAAGAGATTGTGGACATTACCGGCAAACCCGACATGATTATTGTTTCATCGGCCCATCCTTTTCATTATCGGGCGCTGGAAAAATTAAGCCGGAAATATAAGGCCAAATTGGTTTTTGAAGTTCGCGATCTCTGGCCGTTATCTCTGATTGAAATTATGAATCTTAAAAAATGGCATCCGTTGGTGCTGTGGTTGTCAAGCATCGAAAAACGCGCCTACCGTCGTTCGGATTATGTGGTCAGCGTGCTTGAAAAGGCTTTGGACTATATGAAACTACATGGATTATCGGATGAAAAAAAATTCAGATATATCCCTAATGGAGTCAGTGCTGAAGATTTTCAGGCCACAGAGCCTCTGGATAAAAAAATTGCAGAAACAATCGGGAAATTAAAAGAAAATAAATTTCTTGTTGGTTATGCCGGTGCCATGGGAAAGCCTAATGCATTGATTTATCTGATAAAAGCAATGGAATTATTACAGGAAAAACGGCCTGACATACATTGTGTAATGGTCGGCGAGGGAAGTTTAAAGACAGATTTATTAAAATATATTGAAGATAAACAACTTCAAAATGTGACGATTTTTGATAGAATTCCTAAAAAACAGGTGCCCGAATTTTTAAAGATGATGGATGTGTTATATCTTGGCTGGAACCATACTGCAACGGCCTATCAATACGGCGTCAGCCCAAATAAAATATTTGATTATCTGATGTCAGCGGTTCCAGTCATTGAATCAGGCGGTACAGAAGACAGTCTGATTAGACGACAGGGTTGCGGAATCTCGGTGGCTGCTGAATCACCGGTTGAAATTGCTGGCGCTATAGAAGATATGATGGATAAAACTCCATTTGAATTGAATGAATTTCAGGAAAAAGCCCGGTCAATCATTAACCATTTCGATTACAGGGCCTTATCGAAAAAATATCCAATGCCGGAAAATGAATCGACAGGGAGTCTTTCTTAATGTTAACACTGCTTCTTCTTGCGGCCTGCTGCCTTTCCTTTTTGATGAGCTATCTCATTCGATACTATGCGCTTTCCTGTAATATTCTGGATATTCCGAATCATCGCAGCGCACACCAACAGCCTACCCCGCGAGGCGGCGGTCTGGCTTTTGTGCTGCTTTTTATGAGCTGGTTCATCCTGTGCGGACTTCGTTTCGGCGTTTCAGGGCTTGCCTATCCCATGCTGGCTTCGGCATCCATGATATTGGTTGCCCTTACCGGCTGGGTTGATGATCTTAGAAATCTTTCAGCCAGAACCCGAATCGTCATTCATTTCTCAGCAGCCATTATGTTGTTGATGTCTTTTTATTCGCTTCCAGGAATTGAGCTTGGAACATGGATGATTCCACAGGGAATGATTTATAAATCCCTTCTGGTTTTCTATCTGGTATGGATGTTAAATTTATATAATTTTATGGATGGTATTGATGGGCTCGCCGGTCTGGAGGCTGTCACGGTCTGTTTATGTATGGGATTTATTTATTATTACTCAGGCGGTCCCGAGTTTCAATTACCTCTGATGCTGGGGTTTGCCGTACTGGGTTTTCTGGCATTAAATCTGCCTCCTGCCCGAATTTTTATGGGCGATGTCGGCAGTAGTTTTTTAGGGTTTCTGCTGGCCTTTTTTTCCCTGCAGGCCGCTTTTTTCAAACCTGCATTGTTTTGGAGCTGGCTGATTTTGCTGGATGTCTTTGTTCTGGATGCCAACATGACACTTTTTTATCGGCTGCTGACCGGCCAGAGGTTTTCCGAAGCGCATTCCACTCATGCCTATCAAAAAGCCGCGAAATATTTTTCAAGTCACCGAAAAGTCAGTTTCACGGTTGCAATGATTAATATTTTTTGGCTGATGCCCTGGGCGATGCTTCCTGCGCTCGGTTATCTTGATGGATTCAGGGCGTTTATATATGCTTCGCTGCCTTTAGTTTATCTGATTTATATATTTAATCCTGGAAAATTGATTTCTACACTGGAAAATCAACAAATTTAAGAGTAAAGTGTGCCGCTTATTGAGCCTTAATAATGAAATTGATTGGGTAGCTCGGGTTGATTGTAAGCCATTTTATACGGAATCTTCTTGCTGACATAGGGTTCGATAGCTCAGGTCAATAGCTGGTTATCGACAATGGAATCATTTGTTTAGAATTCAAAATGAGCTGATTTTGAAAAAAAATGCCCGTTGAGGAGATTTTTTTTTCAATTTTAATGTTTTCTTAATGTTTACTTAAGTTTTCCGGCGTACAATGGACTTCGAAAAACAATTATTGTTTAATATTTAACTATCTTGATCACTGGAAAACCATGGAAGTATCTATGGACAGGTGATTTTTGCAAGGGAGAATTTTTAGTCATGTTAATTTTGACTCGTCGTATAGGTGAAACACTCATCATTGGTGATGATGTGAATATTACTGTATTAGGTGTAAAGGGTAATCAGGTTCGTTTAGGAATCAATGCCCCTAAAGATGTTTCAGTGCATCGTGAAGAAATTTATCTTCGCATTCAGCAGGAAAAACAGGCTGACGACAGCGAAGAAATTGTTGAGTAGTATAAAAAAGCGCATTAAGCGCTTTTTTTATGTCCAATCGATGTATCTCCGGAAGAAAGGGAATGAATCTTTCCCTGCGCATCTTCAAGCAATAATTCTCCCTTTTCACTCACGCCGCGCCCAATTCCCTCAATGACCTTGTCCATTTGCCTGACGTTGAGTTTTTTCCCAAAAAAATAATCATATCGCATCCAGTTTTCTCTGAATGCCGAAAATCCAGATTGAAAAAAACGTTCCAGATCGCAGCTCAACTGCATAATGAGCAGGGCTATAATGCCGTTTCTATCATGGTGGCGATCTGTCATTTGAATCAACGAACAAGCGTGGATGGATTGTTGTGTTTCAGGCAGGGCTTTCATATTGACATTCAATCCAATACCGATAATCAGGTTACTTTCAGCATGGGTTTCAGCCATGATTTCTATCAGATTTCCACTGAGTTTTTTATCTTTCCATAAAATATCATTTGGCCATTTGATGCTGAGGACGTCAGGAATGCCATATTGTTTCAAGGTATTGATAATGCTGAGACTGACGAGCAGGCTTAATCCAGAAAGCTTTGACAAATCACATGACATTTTATATCGCATTGAAAAATAGATGTTTTCACCAAAAGGAGAGAACCACTCCCTTTGAAATCGCCCTCTCCCTTGAGTTTGCGTTTCACTGAGGCAACAGTGGATCTTGTCGTCCAACGGGAGGGTTTTTAAGAACTGATTGGTTGAGTCAATGCTTGAAAATACATGAAAAACCATGTTCTTTTTAAGCTTGCCGGCATCAATGCCTTCGATAATCCTGTGTTCATTCAGGCAAATAAAGGGTTCCAGTAACTGGTAGCCTTTGTTTCCCTGACTGTGTATAGGGACTCCATAGGATTGCAGCTGTTTTATCTGTTTCCATATGGATGTTCTGGAGACATTGAGGCGCTCTGCCAAAGAGGCGCCGCTGATTGCCTGTAAATTGTTAAGCTGTTCTAAAATGCTGAGTTGCATTTTGTTTAGGGATTTTGTCATAACTGTTTTTTTTTAAACATTAATTGCAAATACAAATGATATTGATTGAGCTTACCATTTTTGTTGAAACTATCGCCTGATTTGGACATCACAGATTAATAGGATGAAAGGAATAACGCAACAGTTAGGGATTATTTTTTGTTGTTTACAAGCTCTATGGCCGGGGGCTTAACATCGTTAATGGATTACTGATGTTCTGATAGCGGATGCTGTTAATTTCCGGATGATGGCATAAGGCTGCAAATATCGCAGTTATCGGCATGAAGGACACCAATTGCCAGGGCAGATTCAGTTTGGAGTCGACAATGCTTGTTTTTTCTTCTTTTAACGGCACTGTAAATTGCTGGGTAGGGTAGCTTAATCCAGCTCCATTTGCTTTGATAAAGGCTTCTTTCTGAGCCCAGATTTTAAAAAACGCTGTTGCTTGCATCATTTGATCGGCGGAGCGCAGGAACTCTTGCTCTGTATCAGAAAACATCTGCCCTGCGATACCTTGATAGGGTCTGATGGAGAACTGTTCAATATCCACGCCAAGAGGATGTTGCTGCCCTACGGCGATGATAAGCCAGTCGCCGCTATGGCTTAAGTTAAATTGCAGGTTAACGGGGTGATCAATAAAAGGCTTCCCATGTTTTTCTGTTTCAAACTGAATGTCCCCGGGTTTTAATTGTAAATATTGGCTTAATATCATTCTCAATAGCGATCGGGCATTTTTAAAGCGTCTTTGATGACGTTCGAATTGAAAACGATTTCCTCTATTTTGCTCTTCAGGGGTTAAAAAATGATGGAATTGTGTTAAATTATCACTTATCGATAAAAACCAGAGATCAATCTGCGTTGATTTAAGCTCGAAGTTTGTCAATGGATGTGGATGAAATTGATCAATTGTCATAAATTTATGGACAGGTCTGGTATCTGTTGGTAGTAATAAGTTATGATATGCCTCCAAGATTATCATATAACGTTATATATTTCTAACATTGAAGAGTAAACGATGGCGACACAGTTTTTAGATTTTGAACAACCAATTGAAGAGCTGAAACAAAAAATTCAGGCTTTACGAATGGTTGGCGGTGATAATGAAGTTAACCTTAATGATGAAATCACCCGTCTTGAGAGTAAATGCTCGGATCTGACCCGAAGTATTTTTTCCAATCTTGAGCCTTGGCAGGTTGCGCAGATGGCGCGCCATCCATTGCGTCCGCAGACAATGGATTATATTGAGCGGATTTTCACCGATTTTCAGGAGTTGCATGGCGATCGTTCCTGTTCGGCTGCACCGGCCATTATCGGTGGAGTGGCTCGTCTTGACGGAATGCCTGTGGTGGTGATTGGTCACCAGAAAGGTAAAAAAACCAAAGAGAAGGTTTACCGCAATTTCGGTATGGCCCGCCCTGAGGAGTACCGTCGGGCGTTGAGGTTGATGAAGCTTGCTGAAAAATTCTCTTTTCCGGTTTTTACCTTTATCGACACGGCTGGAGCTTATCCGGGAATTGGCGCAGAAGAGCGTAACCAGTCTGAGGCCATTGCGCGTAATCTTTATGAAATGGCCAAATTAAAAACGCCGGTTATCTGTACTGTCACGGGTGAAGCCGGTTCAGGCGGTGCCTTGGCAATTGGTGTCGGCGATAGGGTCATTATGCTGCAGTACAGTATTTATTCTGTGATTTCACCGGAGGGATGTGCATCCATTTTGTGGAAAGATGCCGACAAAGCCAGTGAAGCTGCCCGTGCCATGGGGATTACTGCAGAAATGATTCATCAGAACAAACTGGTTGATAAAATCATTGCCGAGCCTCTTGGCGGTGCGCACCGCGATGTAGACGACATGACCTCCCGTTTGAAAGCACTCCTTCTGGAAGAGTACAAAAGCTTAAGCCACCTGTCTCTTGAAAAACTGGTCGATCAACGTTATCAGAAATTTATGGCCATGGGTGCCTGTGACTAAGCTCAACATTTCTCCTTCTCTGCTGGAACGGCTTAAACGCTTTGAAAGGCTTTATGTTGGTTTCAGCGGAGGCGTTGATTCAACGGTATTACTGCATTTTCTAAGTCGGCAGGATGAGTTCAAATCCCGCCTGACGGCGATTCATATTCACCATGGAATAAGTCCTGACGCTGATCAGTGGGTGCTGCATTGCCAGCAGGTTTGTCAGCAGCTGAACCTGCCATTTATTTCACGCCGGATCAAGCTTGAAACGCTGAGCAATGTTGAAGAGCAGGCAAGGTTGTTACGGTTTGACGCTTTTCAACAATGTCTTAACGCCAATGACGCATTATTGCTGGCACAACATCTGGATGATCAGGTAGAGACGGTTTTATTCAGGCTTTTTCGCGGAACCGGAGTGAAAGGCGCTGCGGCAATGGCGGCGGAACGTTCCTTGCCGCAAGGTGAGCTGATTCGACCTTTATTAAATTGTACCCGGCAGGACTTGCTTAATTATGCCAATGAATGGCGCTTGTCCTGGGTTGAAGATGAGTCGAATGGAAGCCTGGACTATGACCGGAATTATCTTCGAAATGAGATCATGCCGCTGATTAAGCAGCGATGGCCGGCGGCACTCGCCAACATTGCCCGTTTTTCTTCTCATTGCAGGGAAACAGAGGCCTTGCTTGATGAGTTTTGCGGCCTTGAGCATGCTGAAATGGATTTAACTCAAACCTTTTTTGATGTTCGGAGGATTGAACGCCTCAGCCATCAGCGGCAGAAGCTGCTGTTGCGTCAATGGTTGAGCTATCATCACCCGTATTCACCCTCCAGTGCCTTATTGCAGCGCATTTTTTCAGAATTGATTGGAGCGAAAGAGGATGCCGGCCCACTGATTCAATGGGGCCATATTCAATTAAGGCGTTATCAGAATAAGATCTATTTATGGCGAGCGCCAGAATGTCTCCCGTCCGTCTGGGAAGCATTTCCACAGCCCTTAACCCTTTCATCCGGGCGGCTTGAGGCTAAAAAAAATAAGGATGGTTTTAAAATGACCAAGGGGAAGCGTATTGAAATCCGCTTTCGTGAGGGCGGTGAGCGTTTTTTTTATCGAGGCCAGCATAAGCAGTTAAAAAAACTGTTTCAGGATTGGGGCGTTCCTCCCTGGCTCAGGGACTGCTGGCCGCTGGTTTATGTCGATGAGCAACTGGCTGTTATCCCTGATTACGCTGTCAGTGATGATTTCTACAGCAGTGAAGGTGACAGCTGGAAGATAAATTATCAATGCGATGTTTGCTTTACCCCCCTGAAAAGCGGTACAATTGGCCCATCTAACAGTCAATGATTTGAATAAGCAAGTATGAAAAAAACCTCGAATTTAAAGTCCAGCAAAGTCTATTCCCGTTTGTTACAGTATGTCAGGCCATTCTGGCCGGTTCTGGCCTTAGGCGTTTTTGCCAATATTCTTTACTCCTGTATTGACGCAGGTTTTACCTACATGATGCGTCCTTTTCTTGATAAAGGCTTTATCGATATTGATATGAATTTTGTCAAAACCATTCCGCTGATTGTTCTGTTCGGGATAAGCCTTCGAGGGATTGTCAGTTCGGTTGGCTCTTACTGCATGACCTGGGTCGCCCGTTCAGTAGTGAAGGTGTTGCGGCAACGTGTGTTTTCACATATCGTGCGCTTGCCTGCGGATTATTATGATAAAGCAACCTCCGGACAGCTGCTGTCAAAACTGCTGTATGACGTTGAGCAGGTCGCGCAGGTCAGTTCAGATGCCCTCACCGATTTTGTACAGAATATCTGTCTTGTGACCGGCTTATTGACCGTGATGATGGTGATATGCTGGCAATTATCGCTGATGTTTCTGGTCACGATTCCCTTTGTCGGCATTATTGTGAACTATACGAATAAGCGAGTGCGCCGGGTCAGTCATAAGGTTCAGCAGAGTATGGGGGATGTCACTGAAATTGCCGGCGAAGCGATAGATGGCTATCGCGTGGTTCGTATTTTTGGTGGTGAAAGTTATGAAGTCGGTAAATTTAATGAAGCAACGGAACGTTCGAAAAAAAATGACATGAAAGTTGCTGTTTCAAAAGTAATCAATGTTGCCGGCGTTCAAATAGTGATTGCCATCGGTATTGCTGCCATTATCTATGCCGCCATTCATTTATCAACCGTGATTACCATTACTGCCGGTTCCTTTCTGGCCATTATTGCCGCCATGCTCCAGCTTATCAAGCCGATGAAAACATTAACCACATTAAACGCAACCATTCAGCGCGGCCTCGCCGGCGCCGAGTCAGTGTTTCAATTGCTTGACAGCCCGGTTGAAAAAAGAAAGGGGCTGGCCATTAAAGAACGGGTTTCAGGCAATATCGAATTTAAACATGTCAATTACGCCTATCGTGACGGCGCCCGGGTTCTGCATGATCTGAACTTTTCTATCAAAGCCGGAGAAACCGTAGCGCTGGTTGGACATTCCGGCAGCGGAAAATCAACGGTCGCTTCCCTGCTTCCGAGGTTTTATGAACTGACGGATGGAGAGATCAGCCTGGATGGCGTCAATATTGCGCATTTAAGCCTTGAAAGCCTTCGGGAACAGATTGCTCTGGTCAGTCAGCATGTGACCCTGTTCAATGATAGCCTGGCCAATAATATTGCCTATGGTCAGTTTGATATTTCCCGTGAGAAAATTATTGAAGCTGCACGTCTTGCACATGCTGATGAGTTTATTTCCAAGCTTCCACAAGGTTACGATACCATTACCGGCGAGAATGGCGTTTTACTTTCAGGCGGCCAGCGCCAGCGTCTTGCGATCGCCAGGGCCTTGTTAAAAGATGCGCCGTTGCTGATTCTTGATGAGGCAACCTCAGCGCTGGATACGGAATCGGAGCGTTATATTCAGTCGGCACTTGAAGAAGTGATGAAAAACAGAACGACGCTGGTGATAGCTCACCGTTTGTCTACCATTAAACAGGCCGACAAAATTATTGTATTATCACAGGGACGTATTGTGGAAACGGGAAGACATCAGGAATTATTGGAGTTAAATGGCCATTATGCCCGTCTTTACCGCAGCCAGCAATCGCAACCTGTTCAGGATGATAGGGTGATAGCATGAGCCAATGGCTGGAGCGTTTGTGGTATGGACGTCCTGCGCTTTGGTTTTTGCGGCCATTTTCATGGTTATTTCAGGCCGTCAGTAGCATTCGTCGCTGGTTTCTTAGCCGATTTATTCAAAAAAATACATCAATACCCATCATCATCGTCGGAAATATCAGCGTTGGCGGCGTGGGAAAAACACCGCTGGTGATAGCGATAGCAAATTTTTTCAAGCAACAGGGCTTTCGTCCTGCCATTGTCAGCCGTGGCTACGGCGCAACATTAAGCGAGTTTCCCCATCAGATTCATCTTCATCAGGATACCGCCATTGAGGTCGGTGACGAACCGCTGTTGATTGCCGAAAAAACAGGCTGTCCGGTGGTGATTGATCCAAAAAGAAATCGGGCTGTTGAGTTTCTGCAACAACAATACCAGCCCAGCCTCATCATCAGCGATGATGGCCTGCAGCATTATGCAATGGCGCGCAGTGTTGAAATTATTGTGATAGATGGTAAACGAGGTTTGGGGAACGGTTATTGCCTGCCGGCAGGCCCGCTGAGGGAAGCTCCAATACGCTTGAATGAATCGGATTTTCTTGTGGTGAATGGCGGTGAATGGCCCAAGGCATTTTCCATGCGAATTCAACCTAAAGGCATTTGTTCCATCCAGGATGGCCATGCGATTGACAGCATAGAACAAAGCGTTTTTGCTGCAGTTGCCGGCATTGGGCATCCGCAACGGTTTTTTGATAGCCTGCAGCAACTGGGGTTGAGTTTTAAGCCCTATGTTTTTCCTGATCATTATCAATATTCTGAAAAAGATCTGGCATTTTCTGAAACAAAGATTATCATGACAGAAAAAGATGCGGTAAAATGCCGCAGTATTGTCGGAAGCAATGCCTATGCCCTGGCCATTGAGGCTGAGTTGCCGGATTCATTCTGGCAGGCATTAACCGCGCATCCAGCATTAACCTGTTTAAAAAAATAAGGGATTATGATTAAAAATACATTGATGTTTGCCTTGCTATGGTTTTTTTCCTCAACCATGCTTTTTGCAGAAGATACCCATGTTTTAAAAGACCCTCAGCTGCAAATGAAAAATTCTTCCTCTGCTGCATATGCTGACTGGCGTTTTTCAGGTCGTTTAACTGCAGATAATGGTGAGTCCTACGCCTATTTTTTTCTGCTTGAACGGCGAGACACGCTTTTTCATGTTGAAGCCGCCCTCATTGATAAACAAAGCAAGAAACGGATTATGCATTATGATCATATCGAAAAAATACAGCAGGACAGTGAACTGAAATGGCAGGTGGGGCGCGCATTTCTTTATTATAACCCGGTCAATGCCAGCTGGTCTCTGGGGGTAAGCCCTGAGAATAATCTGGGTTTTAATATTAAACTGGATAACCTGAAAAAAACGGAAGACCACCCGGAACCCCTGCAATTAAAAGAGGGGCTGTATACCCTGGTGACTCAAAGTAACCGGGTCAATGGCCATATTCTGCAGGCCGACGCCAAAGAACTGTTCGTCACAGCCAACCATAGCTGGCTATCAAGAACATGGTTGATTGCACCGCAGACCATGGAATATCAGGTACAGGCATTGTTTTGTGACTTTAATGATGGACAGGCTTTTTATTCATTACAAATGAAATCACCTCATGCTAAAACCGCATCAGCTTCACAATGGCTATTGGCCAATGGCAACAAAAAACAGGTTTCGCAGTTTGTGAAAATTAAATCATTATCTGAGTTGCTCTGGCAGATTCAAATTCCTGTACCCAAGACATCGTTTCAACTGGAAAATCTTCTTGCAGTACCATCAAAAGAGATTTCTGATATGAATGTTGTCGGTTTTACTCAGGGAGCCTTGCCTGGTTTTTGTTATTTGACCAAAGAACTGATCGAACGAACCGGGTTGTAGTTCACGGGCTGTTGATGCAGTGGCGTGGTTGAAATATGTTAATTTAAGGAGAAATAGTATGCCAGGTAAATTTGAATTAAAACACAAATTAGAGATTAAGAGAGATGACGAAAGTCAAACGGTTACAGTAATGCTACATAAAGAAACCATGCATCAGATACCGATCGAAAAAATTATATTTGGTTTTGGGGAATTTGAAGGGATAGCGTTGCACGCCGCTTCTGGAAACCATCAAGTTATAAACCTTATAGCCGAGTCTTTTAATAATGAGGTAGCAAAGGGATTTATTTCCCTTTATATTCACAAGGATAATCAGATAGTCCAAAAATTCAATTTTTCCAGATTTGAATTAAGCAATAGTGAAAAGCATGATCTCATTGAAAAATTCATGGGAGTCCTTCGTATGGAACTTCCTTTTTCTGATGGCTGGAACGCGTTCTTTTTACAAGAAATTGGGAAGTTCTGCCCTAAAACTGAAGCGGCGTCTTCTCAGTCCTCCTCAACCACGCCCAGCAGTTCATCCCTTATCTTTTTCTCAAACGTTGCTCAAGGTGAAGAACAGGGTGTAAAACGAGGATATGAGGACGTTGAAACGCCTGTATCAAATAAAAAAGCTTGTTGATCGTTGGATTTATAGCTCGGGCCATGAGGCGCTGCCATTAAGTTAAGAGAGCCATGGGACGTAGGCGAAGTACCGTGGGACGTAGGCGAAGAAAATAGTCTTCACTTAATGGCAGTGGGGCCACCGGACAAGGCCCGACAATGCATTGTTCAATGCCGGGCGTTGTTCAATCAAGGATGTACGGCTTTCATTTGGGTTGGAGTTTGCTTGATTGCCTGCTCGTTGGCTTTGAAAAATCCAAATCGAGGAATACATTTTTCATCATCAAACAGCAGCTCAACAGTATTTTGTTTTTTTATGAGGCATAGTAATTGCCTCCATCTTTTAGGAATGGCTTGCTCTGATAAATCATTGCTATCACCGTAATAATAAACATGACTCCGATACCTTAACGGGATTTGCCGCAGCAACTCAGGTTGACGTTGCAATATGAGCATAGCCACATCAAAATGCTTAGCCCATAACGCTTCATTCAAAGCATTTTCGTATCTGCTGTTGTAATGACTCGCTGAAAGCCCTTTCTCCATGAGTATTACTACCATTTCATTACGGCCGAAACGACAGGCAAGTTGTAATAAATCAATATCGCGAGTGCGAATAATGTTGAACGCCTCGCGCTGGGACCAACCTAAGCCCAGAAAATCTTCATCATCGTTTTCATCGCTCATATCTAACTTGTCATCAATCAAATCTTTATTTCTCACGGCAGAAAGTTTCTCGTCAAGTTTAAAGCGCCCAGACTCTAGACATAAGGTAAACATATCCATATTGCCCTGTATAATGGTCAATGCCAACGGTGAAATTTGTTCATAATAATTATAGTGATGAAAGCTATCGTTAATGGTTTCATCTGTTTTTTGAATCAAAAGTTCATCGCAGGCAATTAATTGAGTAAACGCTTCTAAATTATTTTCTGCAATTGCAATATGTAGCAATGATGCGCTGTTAAATTGCGAGGTCTTGATGGTACGATTGATTTCGGCAATAAACATGGGATGTTGTAGAAAATGTGCAAGCGCTTTATTCCGACGGTTTTTTATGGTATTTAACAACATCGCGAACACCAATGGCATTTGTCCATTTTCTGATTCATGCACAGAATAATCATCGTTTCTTGCCGTTAGTCGTAGCTTGTCAAATGTGGCCGTTATCTCTGCAATGCACATCTCCTCATCAATCAGGGAAATAGAATCATCCGATCCGGCGGCTACCTCCTTTCTTTTTTTCTGCGCAAGTTTGATTCGATCTTTTTCATCTTGTTTGATTGCACTGGTATTTCGATTGACTGAGTCCACAGGTGGTGTAAGAGTGAACCCTCCATGACAATCACGATATATCATCACCATGCCTCTTTTTTCGGCTTCTTCCCGTGCGATATCGATTAACCTGACCTCCTGATAACTACACAGCCATTCACCCAATATTTTCTTAAAGCTGGTCATTGCCGAACTATGGGGTGGGGCATTTTTCAGCAAAAATTGTAATTTTTTATAAAATGAAGAAGTGATGCCATATTTAACTAAAAATATTTTTTTATAAGCTCCGGTGAATGACGGATATTTAGCAACATGTTTATGGATGACTCTTTGTTCAGGAATAAAGGCAGGAAAGCAGGATTCGCGCTCCGGCATCACCATCAGCTCTTTTTTGATATTGATTTCGGCATTTCGATTTAAACTCACTAAATGCAATGGGCCATCCGCATCATAATCACTTAAAGGATGCAGTGAAACATAAGTCACGCCGGAATAGGGTCTTTCAGCCCGACGTGCCTTAGTCCATCTTGGCCTTAATCGGTCATGCTCATGCCCTTTATAAGGTTTAATACCATAGGCATATTTTAGGGCATGATAGGGGGTATCTCCGGTTGATACAAATGGATTAGATGCATTAAACAATACTGCTTTTAAAAAAGCGTTTTTTTGCAACATCAAATGAAAACCATCATAATCCTGAGAATATAGATTTTGCATCATGCAGGCATAATTAGAATAGCTATAACGACCATCACTGCAGGGCCTTGCTTCTCTCCAGCTCAACAAAATTTCTTTGAGCAGCATGGCCTTTTCCTGCAATTGTTCCTGTTGGGATTCTATTTTTTTTAGCCCTTGCTCAAAGTTTCTAAAAATAGAAATCCTGCCGTTTTCGTAGACAGAAGCGCTATACTGCGGCTTCCCTACTTCATCATATTTTCGCTGTGCTCTGCGGCTTGGGGCATTCCATTTATTGGTTAAGTGGGTCACCCCTCGATATTGGGCGCAACAAAATCTGGTTTCAAGCTCAGCCTGTGCTTCTTCAAGCGAATGGCCGCGTTTCAGAAGACGATTGAGACGGGCCAAATCCCTTTTTACTTGTTTGGTGTTTACCGTTTTACCATAACAAATTTTAGTACGTTGATTAATATCAAAGGTTGTGGAACCCTCCTTTACTTCTTTTAAATCCCCAGTCTGCTTGCTCTTTGTCGCCCGTTTATAAAATAATTTGTCCAGCTGAGCTCTCTTGGTATAAGATAAAGCCTGTTGGTTTTTTTGTTTAAAGGCTGCTTTTCTTTTCGGTTTGTTCCAATGCGCTTCATCATCCGAGTCAGAATCATCAGAAAGATATGAACCAAAATGATCCATTGTATCGGTTTCCTGCTGCCGGATATAAGAGGATAGTTGATCTTGAGAAAAATCCTTAAATTTTGGATCAAGGCAACATAAATAATAATTTAAATTATGGCAAGTTACCGAATTTCGCGAATGACGCTTACTTTCATATAGCAATGAGGTGATGATTTTATTAATGAGCCGCCGCTTACTATCATCAACAGTTGCTTCAACATGACCATCCCGGGTTAGATGAGCGACAACAAGATGTTTTAATAACTGTTGATGGACAGGTCGTCTTTTGGCGAGTTGAATCGCCATTTTTTCCGCCTGATTTTCTAAAAATAAATCGGGTTTAAATGCCAGCAGGCAATCGAGCATGTCGACATTGCGCATCTGAACAGCCTTAATCATCGGCGTTTCGCCGGCCTTATTTTTGATGTCAATCACATGATGTTTTCTTAAATATTTCTTTACTGCAGGAATATCACCTGATTGTATGAGTTCAAAAATGTCGGACATGAATCATCTTTCCCAAAAAAAGGTCAATTATAGCGCATTGGATAAATTATTAACACATATATGAGTGAAATTACTAGTACCGTCCCATCAAAACTGAT